>Ga0182015_10000073_pt1 | contig 127494 bp, 109 predicted proteins | sample 712P3MmetaG_FD_120478 | JGI IMG/M metagenome (GOLD analysis project Ga0182015, IMG submission 120478) | Permafrost microbial communities from Stordalen Mire, Sweden - 712P3M metaG | ecosystem: Environmental > Terrestrial > Soil > Wetlands > Permafrost | place: Sweden: Stordalen | collected...
GAACATCTCGTCTTGCGGCACCGGCCGTCGCGCCTCGCGGTTGCTGCCGTTTCTGCGGGCACGGTTGCCGAGCAGGAACTCGATGCCGGCCGTCACACCCTGAATCAATCCTGAGAATTGACGCACGGGCGAGACTACAGTCTTGGCCACCATCTCGGAGGTCTCTTCCACCCGGTCGATCGTGCGGCTGAGCAGTTCGTCGGCGCGGATGATTTGCAGGCGCGCGCGATCCACCACATCATCCACTGTGGCATCCATGCGTTCCACTTGCGAGCGTACCGAGTGCGTCGTCTCCGTCAGATTGTCGGCAATCACCGTCAGCTTGGGGCGAAGTTCGGTCAGGATCGCGTGGGCCGTTTCCAGTGTAGGCAGAGCCTTGGTCTTAACTTCGAGGGCCAACGCCTCCATCCGGGAGCTGCTCTTGCGCATGGTCAAGTACATAGCCACAAGAACGCAGGCCTGTAGAGCCACGGCTGCTCCGGTCAGGGCAATGAACAACGGAGTGAGGTTTTCCATAGAGAGCGCTCTCCGAGCCCGTCGACTCCAAGAGATTTTACAGGTTCTTGGGTGCGCCGGTCTCCGTCGTAGCCTCTTGATAGGCCTGTCGTCCAGCCTCGTAGGCCGCGCGGAACTGATCTTTCTGCTGACTTACGGCGTCGCGGCCACGGTCCACCCAACCCGAAGCCTGTTCGCGGGCCTCGCGTGCGCGGCTGCGGACGTAATCGCGCCCCTGCTCCGCCCGAGTTCGCAGTTCCTCGCGCGTTTCGCTGCCGGGCCGCGGCGCGTACAGAACTCCCACCAAACCACCCAGACCCAATCCAGCCAGAAACCACACTAAACTGTTGCTATCCCGATCAGACATCGTCGCTACCTCCGATTATTGCCGATAGTCGGATGTTAGCACCCGCATGCGGGAAATACAATTACACTAAAACCCGCAAGGTCCAGCCAGGAAAGCTGTAGGGAGAGGACTTTCGTAGGCTTTTGTGACGAATGCGGACTGGCTCCTACTTCTGCGTAGGATTTGCGGGGGTGGGCGCCGGTGCCGCTGGCTGGGCCTTGACGGGCGCCGATTTCAAGCCTTGCAGCACAGAGTTCGGCCCACCATGCTTGATGGCGTTAATGGAGAGCGTTACCGAGGTCAACATGAACAGCACGGCCGAAATCGTCGTCGCTCTGGAGAGCGCCGTAGCTCCGCCGCGAGGGCCAAACGCGGCCTGACTGCCCTGCCCGCCGAATGCCGCCGAGATGTCTCCGGCCTTGCCGCTCTGCAGCAGAACAACCACAATCAGAAACAGACAAACGATCACGTGAATGATGGTGACAAGAATGATCATGGAATCGAAGCGTCCTAAATGGGTCAGAATGTGTGCAACGGTGCGGAAGCGGGCAATCCCGATTCCGTTGTAGATTTATTGTACGACAAAGCATTGCGGGAGAGAAATCACTGCCAATGTTTTCTCCCGGCCGGCGGCATTATCTCGGCGTCGACACGCTTAAAATATCTCCTGAATTCCTTACGCGTGTTACGAAGACAGAAAGGATTCGTGAAGACTCGCAGGTTAGTATTCCGAGTGGCCGTGGTGGGGCTTGCCATGGCGCTGAACGCCATGGAGGTTTCCGGAGGCAAGGAAGCGCCCGTGTTGGCCATCACCCCGCCCATGGGCTGGAATAGTTGGGACGGGTACGGCACTACGATCAACGAGACCGCCTTTAAAGCCAATGTCGACTGGTTCGCCAAACGTCTCAAGCCCTATGGCTGGCAGTACGTTGTGGTGGATATGGAATGGTATGTTACGAATCCAGTGGCGGAAGGAAATCGGCCGACATTCCGGTACTCAATGGATGAGATGGGCCGGTACATGCCGCCGGCGAGCCGCTTCCCATCGGCCGCAGGGGGTGCTGGATTCAAGCCTCTGGCCGACTATGTGCACGCTCTCGGCCTGAAGTTTGGCATTCATATTCTCCGCGGGATTCCCAAGGAAGCGGTCAAGAGGAACCTTCCGGTCGAGAGCTCGAGCTATCACGCTACTAACGCCGCAGACCTGTCCGATACTTGTCCCTGGAATTTTGACAATTATGGAATGGATGCAAATGGACCCGCGGGACAAGCCTACTACGATTCTGTCGCCCGACTGTACGCAAGTTGGCAGGTCGATCTAATCAAAGTTGACTGCATCAGCAGTCGGCCGTACAAGGGCGAGGAGATTCGCATGTTTAGGGAGGCGCTCGACAAGACCAATCGCCCCATCGTGCTGAGTCTGTCTCCCGGTCCCGCGCCTCGGGAAAAAACGGAGGAGATGCGGAAGTACGCTCAGATGTGGCGAATCTCGAACGACATTTGGGACCTCTGGCATAGTTCGGTCGAATATCCTCAGGGCGTCGGAGATCAATTTGCCAACGTGGCCAAGTGGGCTGGCATGGGCGAATTAGGACACTGGCCCGATGCCGACATGCTGCCGGTCGGATATTTGGGGCCGGCCCCCGGATGGGGTAAGGCGCGTTATACGCGGCTTACCCATGACGAGCAGCGAACGATGCTTACGTTATGGTCGATCTTTCGTTCGCCTCTCATGCTGGGGGGAGATTTGAAATCCGACGATGACTGGACGATCGCGTTGCTTACGAATCCGGAGGTTATCGCAGTCGATCAGCATTCTACGGACAGCCATCCAGTGATGGTGAATGAGAGAACGGTTGCTTGGCTGTCTAAACCGGTATCGGGGGGCGGAGAGTACCTGGCTGTGTTCAATATCTCCCCTGGCGCTGAAGACATTCACTTTGATTGGAAGGAGTTGGGGCTTAGCCCAGTGGAATACGAAGTCAGAGATCTATGGGAACACGCGGATATTGGGGGGTCCAAATCGTTGAAGGTGACGCTGGGCTCGCACGCTTGCGTGCTGTATAAGTTGTCAGTTCAACGGCCAAGCAGCTAATAATTCACTGGGGCGCCATCGGAGGTCCTATTTGTTCGCGGGATTTCCGCCTTCCAGCGCAGCTTTAGGCCAACCGTCAATCCATGCAATCGTGGAAATCTGCAAATAGGCCTTGCCCGAGTTGCCGTCGTAGGCGTGGAAGACGATGATGTCTCCATCTTTCTGCTGGAGCAGAGATTCGCCTCCAGGTCCCAGCCATCGGCTGTTTCCCAGCAGCAGGGGAGTGCCGCCGCCATCCAACATCGGCTTTCCCTCCGCGTCAACGTATGGACCGGTCACAGATTGAGAGCGGCCGACCATCGTCTTGTAGTTGCTTTTCGTCCCTCGGCAGCAGAGATCAAAAGACACAAAGAGGTAGAAATAGTCGCCGTGATGAATGATGAAGGGAGCCTCAATCGCTTGCCAATTTCCGGGCAGACCCGGGGAATTCGGCGGCGGGTTGTCCGGGCGCTTGCGCGTGGCGAGGGAGTAGAGCGTTGTATCTCCAGAGGACAGCAAGCCGGTCTTGGCATCAATACGTCGCATCTTGATGCCGCTCCAGAAACTGCCAAAGGACAGCCATGGCTGTCCTTTTCCATCGATCACGAGGTTTGGATCAATCGCGTTGAAGTCATCTTCCAGTCGAGATTGCAACACCAGTCCCCGGTCCACCCAATGGAAATCGGGGCTCTTCGGGTTCAGTGTTTTGTTCGTGAGCAGCGCGATCCCAGAAGTGTTTTTGCCGAAGGCTGAAAAGGCGTAGTAAAGATGGTATTCGCCGTTGAAGTAGGAGATGTCGGGAGCCCAAAGCTCTTTCGTCTCCGGACTTTGCTTCCGGATCCATTCGGGAATCTGGTCGAAGACATTCCCGCACCGCTTCCAGACATGCAAATCCTGAGAACATCGGATGGGGAGTTCTCCGTTTCGGCCGGGGCCATTCGCGGTTCCGAACAAGTACCAGGTGTCGCCATCTTTGGAGATGGAGGGATCGTGCGTGTATTCCACGTCGCCTTCAACTTTCACCACTTGTGGGATGTCCGCCGGCTTGTCTTTTGCGTACGCGAATGCCGATGTCAGAAGGCAAACGGCAAGGAGGTGTGCAGTCTGGTTTCGCATGGAACGCACCTTTTGCATTGAAACAAAGAAATGAGATATTTTCGCAAGGGCACAATATCAGAAATCGTTTACTCTTGGCTAGGCGTCGGCATGGTTGTGAATGCTGGCAAGCCGAGCTTCAGAAAAACTATAGTATCCATCGCAGCAAGCGTTTACTATGTCGGCATTCTTGCCCAGAGATCCATCATGATCGAACGCCGTGATTTTCTCCAGAAAATTCTCACCAGCGCGGGCTTCCTTCTTGCCACCGGAGCTTCCTTCCCCTTTGCCTGGTCCGAATCCAAGTCCGTCGACTCGAGCATCGAAGTGCTCACTGGCGAGCCCCTGGGAATTATTTCACCCAACCTGTACGGGCACTTCACGGAGAACCTTAGTGGCGTGATCTACGACGGTGTCTGGGTCGGGACGAACTCGAAGGTTCCAAACATCGATGGTATTCGCAAGGAGCTGGTCGATGAAATGCGCAAGATCAAAGCTCCCGTGGTCCGCTTTCCGGGCGGCTGTTTCGCCGACAGCTATGACTGGCGTGACGGTATCGGGCCAACCGACAAGAGGCCTCGGCGGACCAACTTCTGGAACGGCGGGGAAACCAGTGAAGCTCCCGCCAAGCACCGCTACGATCCTAACGAGTTTGGTACGAATGAGTTCGTACACTTCTGCAAGTTGATCGGCAGTGAGCCTTACCTGGCGACGAATCTGCGCAGCCTTCCAGCCGAAGAGTTCTATCGCTGGGTCGAGTATTGCAACTCCCCGGCGGGCAGCACGACTCTCGCGGACTCGCGCGCCGCCGCCGGTTTCAAGGATCCGTTCAATGTTCGTTTCTGGGGAGTGGGCAACGAATCGTGGGGGTGCGGCGGAAATTTCACGGCTCAGGAATACGCGGTGGAATTCCGGCGCTTCACAACCTGGGTTCCGCGTTTTGGGCAGGAATTGTCGTTCATCGGTTCCGGCCCCAACGCGGATGATTGGTCTTGGACTAGAGGCTTCTTCGAGGAAATAGCTAAGAAAGGTCGCCGGGAGCTGCGCGATGTTTATGGCTGGGCGCTCCATCACTACGCGTGGAACCTGAGCCGGGGCCGCACCCGCGATTGGGTTCAAGGAAAAGGCGAAGCTCTCAAGTTCGACAGTGTGGACTGGTATGAGTTGTTGCGCGAAGGCGATCGCATGGAAGGCCTGATTAACGGCCATTGGCAGGTGATGGCAGAAGAAGATCCGGAACACTCCGTCAAGCTGGTCGTGGATGAATGGGGGCCATGGTACCGCCCCGGAAGCGAAGCGACTCCGGGAGATCAACTGGAACAGATGCCGACGTTGCGGGACGCGGTGTTCAGCGGAATGACGCTGGATACATTCAATCGTCATCCGGAGAAGATTGCGATGGCGAATTGCGCGCAGTTGATCAACTGCCTCAATAGCCTGTACCTTGCGCACGAGGACAGGTTCGTGGTCACGCCTGTGGGCCACGTGTTCGCCATGTACGTGGCACACCAGGACGGCCACGCGCTGCGGACGATCTTCTCAGCTCCGACGATCGAGTATGACCGGGATGGCAAACCAGCATCTTTCTGGGGATTGAAGGGATCGGCTTCATTGCGTGACAAGGAACTGACTCTGACAGTCGTGAATCCGCATGTGACCGACTCGCGCGACGCCGAAATTGTTGTTCGGGGCGCTACGCTGAAGTCAGGCTTGGCAACGGTTCTTACGAACTCAGACATTCACGCGCACAACACATTCGAACAGAGACAAGTTGTCGTTCCAGAGACGAAGGCGCTCGAAATCAAGGGACCAATTCTCAACTATACTTTTCTCCAGGCTTCGGTTACGAAGCTGACGTTGACGCTGACATAGACCGGTTTCTGGAAAAGACGGCGCGCCGAGGATGTGGGAAGCTGAATTGATCCTTCAATCAGGCGAGCCGAACGCTGCTGACCCGTAACATGACCATGACGATGGGGAACAGACCCTCGAGAACCTTCGCAGTTCTGGTGTTGGCGCTCGTCGGCGCCTTGGGGGCAGAGTCCCAAAGCACCCCGCAAAAGCAGGAAAGCAACCAAGTTGCAGCCACCCCCGTGCAACAAACGCAAGGTGCGGTTTCTACGGGCGGCGCCCACGGGGCGGTGCTGGATAGCGAGAAACGGCCCATCACCGCCGGCGGGTTCGTGGAAAGCGGGCCGATTGTTTTTCAAGAGGTGGCCGAAAAGGCCGGGCTGACTCGCTGGCGCCACGTGATGGGCACGGAAGAATTGCGCTTCATTATAGAGACCGTCGGTTCCGGTGTCGCCATAATCGATTATGACAACGACGGCTGGCCGGACATTTATCTCGTCAATGGCTCAACGTACGAGGCAATGGCTGGCAAGGCTTCGCCTCCGCACGCCGCTCTCTTTCACAACAATCATGACGGCACATTCACTGACGTTGCGCAGCAAGCCGGAGTTACGAACGACCGCTGGGGTTTCGGCGTGGCCGTGGGCGATTATGACAACGACGGCTGGCCGGACCTCTATGTGACGAATTTCGGCAAGAATCGCCTGTATCACAATAATCACGATGGAACGTTTACCGACGTCGCTGAGAAGGCGGGGGTTGCTCTGGGCAACTGGTCGACGGGCGCTACTTTTGGCGACTACGACGGTGATGGCCGTCTGGATCTATTTGTTCCTGGTTACGTGCACTACGATCTCGACCATCCGCCGGTAGCGGGCTCCTCGGTGGTAGCTTTTTCGACTTGCGAATTTCGCGGCATGAAGGTGATGTGTGGCCCGCGCGGATTGAAGGGCGAAGCCGACCATCTTTTCCATAACAATGGCGATGGCACCTTTACCGACGTTAGCGAGAAGGCGGGAGTCAGTGATTCCAACCGCTATTACGGTCTCACCGCCGTGTTTGCCGATGTCAACAACGACAGCAAGGTCGACTTGATAGTGGCCAATGACTCGACTCCGAATTATCTATACATCAACAAGGGTAACGGGACTTTCGAGGACGCAAGCTACGCCTCCGGCTACGCGCTGAACGAGAATGGCCGCGAGACGGCGTCGATGGGAATCGCTGTCGGAGACTACCTGAACAATGGCATGTTGGATCTCTACAACACAGTCTTCTCAGACGACTACAACCCCCTCTATCGAAACGAGGGCGGCGCAAACTTTACCGACGTCAGCTATCAGGCCGGCATTGCCGAGGTGACGATACCGTTTCTGGGCTGGGGAACCGGGTTTCTTGACTATGACAATGACGGCTGGAAGGATCTTTTCGCGGCGAACGGGCATGTATATCCGGGAGTCGATCAGAGCGATTGGGGCACCACATTCGCTGAGCACCCGCTGTTGTTTCACAATTTGCGGAACGGGAAGTTCGAGGTTGTCCCGCCAGTCAAGGGAACCGGGCTGGCTTCATTGTTGACGGCCCGGGGCGCGGCTTTCGGCGATCTTTTCAACGACGGAAAAATAGACGTAGTGATCAACCAGCTCAACCGTCCGCCGGCTCTTCTTCGCAATGTATATTCCACGAAAAACCACTGGGTCGCTCTTCAACTGATTGGAGGGCCGAAGAGCCCGCGCGACGCGATCGGAGCTGCGGTTTATTTAGTCGCAGGGGGCATTCGACAGAGGGAGGATGTGATCAGCGGTGGAAGTTATGCCTCCTCGAATGATCTTCGGGTGCACTTTGGGCTTGGGGAGGCGGCCAAAGTGGACAGTGTCGAAATCCACTGGCCGAGTGGGACGGTGGAGCGGCTTAGTTTGCCGGAAGTTGACCGCTTCTATTCTGTCCAAGAAGGGCGAGGAATTGTTTCCGGCGTTTTGGATCCAAAGCCGGGAAGCATCCAATCTCCCAATCCCCGCCTGAAATAGACCCTGCGGCTGGAATTTGCACGGGTGCGCCTCTTTCGGCTGGTCCGTGCCGCTGTGGAAGCTCGACTAGCTATGCTTCTCCGATTCATGCTCTCTCAGTGGAGCACGAGACGCATCGTGCCTGAATCACTCAAGAGAGCACCTAGAGTAAACGTTTACCAAAAAGTAGAGGGTCGAGAAAATGTCCTTGACAAGCGTAATTGATTAGTACTACAGTCTGCCTCGCATTGCTTTCTGCGCCAAAAATCGGTCTTTCGGTCAAACCCTTCCGGGCCGGGCTGATCGCCTACTATCTCACGGTGCTTGGCGATTCGTTCTCCTGGTTTGGCCGGGATACTCACTTCGAGAAATCGTTTCAGCGGGGCCATCAACCTCACCGCCGCAGTCCGCGGGCTGCGAAGGGGCCAATGACAGTCCCGCGCAGTCATTACGTCCGAGTTCGATCGTCTGCAAGACCACCTGAATGAATGCCAGTCGTGCTCCGGGTGCGGCTTAGCCAGCCGGAGCCGATGAGTTGGGGCGTTACAAAGCCGTTCAAGCATGAGCTGGGTGCTGTGAGAAAACGATTACTGATGAACTCAGGCTGTCGGAATTTCGGCCTCAGAACGAATCGATGCTCTGGGCTTCCTGGAGAGTTATGACACACGCCATGCCGCAAGTCATTGTCAGAAGTCTGCGACGACTTCTCGATTCCAATCCCTTCAGAAAGCGAAGTGGGGCCGTTGGGTTAGCTCTGCTTTCCATTTTGCTAGTGGGTTTGCCCGCGATGGCCCAATTGGACACTGGGTCGATCAGCGGCACCATCACCGACCCCTCCGGCAGCGTGGTCGCGAATGCGCAGATCACCGCCACGGAGCTAGCCACTGGAATCACTTATACGACGGCGAGCACAAAAACGGGTTACTACGTGTTCCCGTCGGTGCATACCGGTGTTTACAAACTGACGATCACCAGCACCGGCTTCAAGACGACGGTTTCCAGCGGAATCACGGTTTCGATTGGAGGCGCCACGGCGCACGATTACATGCTTCAGGTGGGCGCAATATCTGAAACCGTCGCGGTCACGGCGTCGTCGCTGGCGCTTGAGACCGAAAGCTCGGATGTGGCCAGCGCCATCCAACCCGAGCAGGTTGCGGATCTGCCTCTCGCCGTTACGGGGGCTCTGCGCTCCCTGTCAACGCTTACTTTTTTGGTCCCGGGCGCGGTCGGGCCCGGAACATCGGCGGGCGGCGCCGGTGGCCAGATTCTAGCCAAGATCAATGGCGGCCAGACGCTGGGAAGCGAATACCTGGTCGACGGTATCACCACGAACCGCGCCGAAAACGGGTCAGGCGGGTTTGACGGCATTTCCCCGTCGATCGAGGCGATCCAGGAGTTTCGTGTCAGCATCTCCGCGCTGCCCGCCGACATCGGGAGAACTACAGGCGGCGTCGCAAATTTCAATTCGCGCAGCGGCACCAATGCATATCATGGAACCGTCTACGACTTCTACAAGAACGCAGCTCTGGATGGGAACAATTGGTTTAACAATGGCTATCTCGCGCAGGCGACCACTCCGGCGGCCATGGCTGCTCTAAAGCGCACGCCCGATACGAAGAACGACTACGGGATCACCTTGGGCGGGCCGCTTCAGATTCCTCACGTGTACGACGGCCGCGACAAGACATTCTTTTTCTTTGGATGGGAGCAGCTTCGCTATGACACCGGCTCGGCCATTACCAGCCTGTTGCCGACCTCAGCGGTTCGCGGCGACAACCAACAATTTGCCGACTTTTCGAGTTTCCTCGGGCCGCAAATTCCTGGTGTCACAAATCCCTGCACCGGCGGCGGACCGCTGTTCTTCGGCCAGATATTTGATCCAGCGACGGTCCAGAACCAGTTCACCTCGAACGAGTGCCGGTCGCCGTTCCCCAACAATCAAATCCCCTACAGCAGATTCAGCACGGTGGCCTTGAATGTCCTCAAGCTGCTTCCCGAACCAAACCTTACCGGCGCGAGCAACAATTATGTTTTGGACACGACGGACACGCTAAATCAAACCGTATACAGCATTCGCCTGGATGAGAATTTAGGCTCCAAGCACAAGATCTTTGGTTTCTGGAGTTCGCGTGAGAACACCGACGAAGGCAACAACTTCAACCTTCCTTCGCCACTCAACAGTTGCTGCCCGGTATCCGATGATTACGGCAAGCTGCTGCGAGTCGGTTGGGAGTGGATTTTCACTCCGAGTTTAATCAACGAACTCACATTTGGGAGCAACCGTTCGAACAACTTTACGGCCGCCAAGGCAGTTGGACAAAATCCGAATTGGGGAGCACAAATCGGTCTTCCCGGCGCATCGGGCCCAACCTTCCCCGGCTTCGTCTTCATCAACAGCTCGTATCCCAGCTTCGGAGAAAACTCCGACGCGCAGGATGTGGACAACGGCATTATTCTGAATGACTCGGTGAACTGGCTGCACGGAGCCCATAGCTTCAAATTCGGCGGAACCGTCGCCTATCATCAGTACTCGTTTATCAGCAAGATTGGCGGCACTTGTAGCGGCGTCTCCGGCTGCTTCACTTTCTATCCAGGACAAACAGCCGGTCTCCTAACCGAACAGGGAAACACGGGCAACGCCTTCGCCGATTTTCTCATTGGACTATCTGGAGACGTCAACCGGATCGTCGATTTGCATGCTCCTCGCTGGATTAGCCACTACGCCGCGGCTTTCATTCAGGATGACTGGAAGGTCCGGCCCAACCTCACCCTCAACCTTGGAGTGCGCTGGAGCTATGAAACGCCCCGGCACGAGGCCGATGGAGATACCACCAGCTTCGTACCCAACGTGCCGAACCCGGGCGCGAACGGTATCCCGGGAGCGTTGGTCTTTGCAGGAAACGGGCCCGGGCGCAATGGAAACGTGGGCGAGACCTGGGCAGACACCTACTACAAGGATTTCGAGCCTCGCGTCGGCTTTGCCTGGAATCCAGACTTTGATCGGCGGCTCGTGGTCCGCGGAAACTACGGTATCTACTATGGCCCCCTGGTGGACGCCGACTACGGCCAGGGAACAGTTGCGGGTTTTACCATCACGCCCAACGTATTCAATGCGGGAGATCCTATGTCGGGTCCGCTGGTGGATGCCGGCCTCCCCGCGCTGCCAACGGTCCCAAACCTCGACCCGACCCAGTTGAACGGCCAGGGTGTGGACTATGTAGCAAAATCCTATGGGCGACCGGCCATGGTGCAGACCTGGACCCTCGAAAACCAGGTTCAACTCGCCTCGAATCTCATCTTCAGCCTGGGGTACCTGGGACAGCATTCCACACACTTGCATGGCCTGCTCAACTTCCCCAACGATATGCCCCTCAGCGGGCTGGCATTAGGCAATACGCTTTTCGACCTCGCGCCAAACGGGGGTGTGCCGCTTCCCTACGCCAACTTCCAAACGACCTGGGGCGGCGGCGGCACAGTTTCACAAGCGCTGCGTCCCTTCCCGCAGTACGGCTACATCAATACCGACAGCTATCTGCAAAATGTTGGCCAGTCCACTTATAATGCGCTCGAAGCCAAGCTGGAGCGAAGGTTCCACAACGGCCTCAACGTGTTGGTTTCCTACACCTTCTCGAAGACTCTCACTGACGCCGACAGCATTCAGCCCTTTTACAGCACTCTGCAGAGCCAGGGCGGCACACAGAATCCGTATGACCTGAAGGCTGAAAAAGCCGTCAGTAACCTCGATGTTCCAAATAACTTCGTCATCAGCTATTTGTATGAACTCCCTGTGGGCCGGGGAAAGAAAATTTGGGGCAACGCGCCCAGACCCGTCAGTGCCGTCATCTCCAACTGGCGCATTAGCGGCGTGCAGCGTTACCTCAGCGGACAACCAATCAGTTTCTTTGGCGAGCCCGGCATTCCTGGGTTTGACAACGGAATCCGTCCGAACCGCGTGCCTGGCCAGTCGGTGAAGGGCCACGTCGGCAGCTATGATCCATTTAGCTGGAGCTCAACCAACACATGTGGCACCGGCTACTGGAACTGTGCTGCCTTCGCCGACCCGAATGCCAACCGCGGTACCGGCGCCTTCCAGTTCGGAGACATGCCGCGTAACTCTGCCGATATCCGGTCGTTCGCCTTTTACAACGAGGACTTTGGCATCAACAAGACCTTCCCGATCCGCGAAACGGTCAATGTTGAATTCCGGGCCGAGATGTTCAACGCCTTTAACCGTCACATCTTTAGTAAACCGGATTCAGGAGTGCTCGATGGCAACTTTGGTCAGATCAACAGCACACTGGACAGCGGAGGTCTGTCGCAGGGCGGAGCGCGCAACGTGCAGTTCGTGCTGAAGATCCACTATTGAACTGGAGGGGAGTGCGCAACTAGACAGCTTGCGCCCAACCATCTTCCACTGGACTGCGGGGCCGCTCCGCAGTCCTTTTGTTTTCGGGATCGGATATGCTTATGGGCGTGGCCCGTCCTTCCTCGCGACTGCTGATGATTGCGTTGACTCTGACCCTGTTCTGCCAGCCTGGAATCGCCCAAGTTGAAAACGCGAGGTCTTTGTTCGAGCAGGGAAACGCGGCCATGCGAAGAGGCGATGCCGCCGAGGCCGTCCGCGACTTTCAACAGTTTGTTCGACAACAGCCCGGTTCGGCGGAAGGATACTTCAATTTGGGCCTCGCATTGGAGTCGGCGGGCCAGTTGCAAGATGCGCTCACCGCGCTTCATAAGGCGGCATCTCTGCAACCGAACCTGCATGGCGTGCGCCTGTTCACAGGAATCGTGGACTACAAGCTGAACCGTCTTGCCGATGCGCATCGCGAATTTCTCCGCGAGACCCAGCTTGAGTCCCAGAATGCGGCTGCCTGGATGTGGCTCGGCGTCACAGAACTGGCCCAGAACCAGGCTGAGGCGGCTGCCACTGCTCTCGACAAAGCGGCCGCTCTCGATCCCACCAACTTGGACACGCTCTACCACCGGGGTCGGGCGCACCTGCTGGTCTCCAAGGAAAGCTATGCGGCGATGTTCAAGCTGGGTCCCGACTCCTGGCGCGTCCACGAAGTGCTGGGACAGGCGGATGCCGAGGCCTTTCGCACGGACGATGCAATCAGCGAATTCCAGTTCGCAGTACGCGCGGCGCCGCACGAGCCAGGGCTGAACGAAGATCTCGGTGACGCCTGCTGGACCGCCGGCAAGTTACAGGAAGCCGATGACGCGTACGTCCAGGAGACGAAGATCGACACCGCAAATGCTGTGGCTCTATACAAGCTGGGCAGTCTGCGGGTAACTCGCAACGACGCAGCCAGCGGAGTGCCGCTCCTGGAGCAAGCCCTGGTTCTCGATCCGACAATCAATGACGTTCACTACTATCTGGGTAAGGGCGATGCAGCGCTGGGTAAGGATGACCTGGCTATCGAGCAGTTCCGGCTGGCAACTAACCCGCAAGGGACCGAGGAGCTGCGGATCATGTCCTGGTATCAGCTCGCAATCCTGTATCGCAATCTCCACCGCGCGCAGGAGGCAGGGGAGGCGCTCGCTACTTTTCGGAAGATGAAAACCGAGCGGGATCAGCGCCAGGAGGGCAAGTTTCAGGAACAGGGGCGGCGGCGCGATCAAATACCACAACACGAAGCCGTTCCTGATGCAGGGTCTGCGCCCATGAGCCCTAATTAGGGCAATAATATAGTTGACTCCACCACGGTATTTCTGTAGTATTTGAGTCATGGAGAACAAGGCCATGACTGAACCTAAGAGCTTGCAAGAAGCAATCGTCTACTTCTCGAATCTCGACAACTGCATTGACTATCTCGCTATCCGCCGATGGCCGGACGGCAAGGTGCTCTGTCCGTCGTGTGGTTCCGCTAGGGTCAAATACCGCGCCAATCGCCGTACTTGGACTTGCTCCACTCATCACGCGAAGCGCGAGTTCTCCATCAAGGTCGGAACCGTCATGGAAGATTCTCCGATTCCGCTGGACAAGTGGATGACCGCCGCTTGGCTGGTCACTAACTGTAAGAACGGGATCAGCAGTTACGAGATTGCGCGAGATGTGAAGGTCACTCAAAAGTCGGCATGGTTTATGCTCCATCGCATTCGCCTTGCGATGCAGGACGATTTCTTCGGAAGCAAGCTCGGCGGCGAAGTCGAAGTGGACGAAACTTTCATCGGCGGCAAGGCGCGAAACATGCACATTAGCGAACGGAAGCGGCGAATCACTGGCACTGGCGGCAAGGATAAGACTGCCGTTGTCGGCATCTTGGAACGTGGCGGCAAGGTCCGCGCTTCCGTCGTTCCGAATCGTCGCCGCAAGGTATTGCAAGAGGAAGTACGCAAGCATGTAACCGCTGGCGCGGCCCTCTACACCGATGCTCTCATGTCCTACGATGGGCTGGCGGGTGAATACGCTCATCAGGTTGTTGACCATGCGACTCAATACGTAGATGGCCGCGTGCATACCAACGGCCTCGAAAATTTCTGGTCGCTTCTCAAACGAGGGATTTCGGGAACCTACGTTAGCGTGGAACCGTTTCATCTTTTCCGTTACCTTGACGAACAAATGTTTCGTTTCAATAATCGCAAAGACCTTGATGACAAAGGGCGTTTCGATCTAACCGTCTCCCAACTTGTCGGTAAGCGCCTCACCTTCGCCGACCTGACAGGCAAGGCGAGGTGCTCCACGATTCACTAGACCTTGGAGCCGGAAGCGCGGGAAGCGGGCGAAGTCTTAGCCCGCTTTTTCTGTGCCCGTTTACGACGCCATTCTTTATCACGCTTTTGAATTTCTTCACGCGAGACTGAGAGCAGGCGGCGTACAACAACATCGAATCTTCCGGCTTCGCTTGAATCATTCATTCTGAAATCCTGGTACTCAAGAGCATAAAAAACTGTCGCACGTAATCCAGAACAACATCCGCTTCCTTCTGGCTGTACACGCGGCGCGTATGCATTACGTGGTTACGGAACGCATCCTTAAAGTGCCTAACGTCCAAGAGCAAAGGATAATAAAACTCTTGCCATTCCTGTTTTGCCTGACTCGGTGGCATGGCGTCGATCTTGGCAGTAGCCTTTGGATTGAGCTGAGAGAGAATGCCATCCCATTCTGAGAACTCAATTGGAACTGTGGCTTTCTTTCGGGGAATTTCAAGCACGCCAAGATCGACGCAGAGTGCTCTGAGCCCCCACTCGACGCCGCGCATTAGGTGGAATACGGCAGCAGTCCCCAAATCTACTGCTATGCAGTTCCCCGCTTCCTTGACATCCGGTAGCGCACTCGAAAAATGCGTTTTAAAATCTCCCGCGATCAAATCGTCATTGTTTACGTAGTCGGAGTAGAGCGGCAGCACTTTTACGAGCCTTGCTCCCCACATATCGGCGATGACCATGTCCCAGACATTCCTGAGATCGGCGCTTAGCGATGACCAGTCACAACTGACTCGGTTGTGCTCAATATGTGACAATACCAAAGAGGCTTTCAGTCGCCCGTTTTGCCAGCCTGATTCCTGACACAACTCTTCGATGTGATTGATACATTCCACTATTTCGTCTATATCGCCATCATTAGGCGGTGGTTCTGGGCCGCCCAAAGCAAAAGCATTTGCGCCGCGTTTAGCTCGCTCGCTGCGACAGCGTTCGTCACACATTCCCCTCATTTCTTGCAAATCACTAAGGTAAACGCCTACCTTCCGTGAGCTAACCAACTCCATAATTTCATCCACGTTCCACAGTCTGAGGGTCAAGACGCACCCCCGCTAGGGCAATCATCTACCCGCCCCTTGGTGGAGTCAAGTAATTTATTGCCCTAATTAGGAATCGGAATGGCGCACGAATCTCCTTCGATTAAGGGACGGCATGACGCCTGGACTTGAAGATCCGACTCTTGTGGCGCTCTGGAGTATAGAGTGGAGGAGCGCTGAGAACGACATTCCGGCCGTTGTCGAACTGCAGCGCGCGATTTCTTTACGGCATGGAAACACGTGAGTATGGATTTTTCTGGCTAGTGGTATGCGCGGTCGGATTGCTGTTTCTCGGCCAGGGAGACTGCCAAAACACCTCCGCAACGGGTCACACCACCGCATCCACGAAACCGGAGGCCAATGTTTCCGTGCCCGGCAACTTTGTAGATGTAACCGAAAAGCTGGGAATTCATTTCAAGCAGGAAGCTTCTCCGACTACCAAAAAGTATCTGCTCGAAGCCATGGGTTCGGGCGTTGCCCTCCTCGACTACGACAACGATGGCCGGCTCGACATCTTTTTCGCCAACGGCGCGCGCATCGACGATCCCACCCCTAAGGGTACGATTCCTCAGAAAGATGGTAAGAAATACTGGAATCGCCTCTATCACCAAAAAGCAGATGGCACGTTTGAGGACGTGACCGAAAAGGCTGGCGTCGCCGGAACCGGCTACTCCACGGGTGTGGCAGTCGGCGACTACGACAACGACGGTTTCGATGATCTCTTCGTCGCGGGCTACGGACACAGCACGCTCTATCACAACAATGGCGATGGCACCTTCACCGATGTGACGGCCATCGCGGGTGTGGCCGGATCGGGCTGGGCCACCAGCGCGGCTTGGGTCGACTATGACAACGATGGAAGGCTTGACCTGGTCGTCGCCCGCTATATGGAATGGGATTTTGACGATATCTATTGCGGTCGCCGCGAACAAGGATTTCGCTCCTATTGCCATCCCGACGGTTTCAAACCGGCATCGGTGCTGCTTTATCACAACGACGGCAATGGAAAGTTCACCGAGGTGGCACAGAAGGCGGGGATGGGCAAGCCTGGCAAAGGCCTCGGCCTGGCGATCGCGGATTACGATCACGATGGCTGGATGGATATTCTGCTGGCCAATGATTCCATTCCGGAGTTTCTCTTTCACAATAAAGGCAACGGCACCTTCGAAGAAGTTGGGCTTGTTTCTGGGATTGGTCTGGACGGAGGTGGAGGTACCTTCGCCGGTATGGGTGTGGATTTCGAAGATTACAATAACGACGGCTGGCCCGACGTGTTCATCACCGATTTGGCCAATCAGAAATACGCCCTTTACACAAATGCAGGAGACGGGACGTTTGACTACTCCACTTTCACGGCCGGCTTGGGAGCAGTCACCTTGCTGCATTCAGCATGGGGTGTGCGCTTCATGGACTATGACAACGATGGCTGGAAAGATCTTTTCATAGTGCAGTCACACGTCATGGATACGATCCAACTGGAAGAGCCGCACTTGCGCTATCGCGAGTCTCCCTTGCTTTTACGGAACGAGAAGGGCAAGAAGCTCTTAGATGTCTCGGCGCAGTCTGGCGGGGTTTTTCAGCAAAAGTGGGCCGCTCGGGGCATGGCCATTGGAGACATCGACAATGACGGCAAGGTCGACGTCGTCGTCACTGAAAATAACGGACCCGCTTGGATACTGCACAACGAGACTCCCACTCATAATCATTGGATCACGCTGAATTTGGTGGGAGTGAAAAGTAACAAGGACGGAATCGGAGCCGAGATAAAGATAACCACTGCCGACGGTGCTCAGTACGCGACGGTTACCACGACTGGCAGCTACCAATCATCAAGCGATAAGCGGGTGCACTTTGGCCTCGGTTCGGCGAATGCTGTGACCGAGGCCGAGATTCACTGGCCGAGCGGCATCAAACAGGTACTGAAGAATCCGCACGTAGACCAGATTCTCACGGTAACGGAAGCGAGTTCTCCTGCTCAGTAGATCGCTCCACTCCCCGCCGGGCACTTGCGAAATTCCTTGCGCGCTATTTTCCTCGCGCTGAATTTGGTAGTCATTGTCCTCCGTGATCAGAGAGAGAGGGCAAATCGGAGTCTTTTCATGGTCTCTTCCGGGTTCATCCGGGCGAAACACAAACGGGGTTCGGCACAGAGCTAGCGGACGGAGAAGCTGTAAACGGTAACGGTGTGATAGCGCTGGCTGGGCTTCAACTCGGTGGTGGGGAAATCCGGATGATTCGGGGAGTCGGGGAAGTGCTGAGTCTCCAGGCATAGGGCCGAATGCAACTCATAGGGTTTTCCGCCCTTGCCTTTGATCGAACCGTCGAGGAAATTTCCGCTGTAGAACTGGATTCCTGGCTGATCCGTCAGAACTTTCAGCACACGTCCGCTGCTGGGGTCGTAGAGTTCGGCAGCTTCCCCTAATTTCCCGCCGCCGCTGTCGGTATCGAGCACCCAGTTGTGATCGTAGCCGCGACCCCGGTGAAGCTGTTCATCGTCGGCGTGGATCCGCGCTCCGACCGCGGTGGCTTTACGAAAATCAAAGGGAGTCGATGCCACACTCTTCAATTCACCGGTTGGAATTAACCCGACATCCACAGGGGTGAAGCGGGATGCGTGCAGAGTAAGCCGATGATCTAGGATGTCACCCTTTCCGGCGAGATTGAAGTAAGAGTGATTCGTTAGGTTCACCACTGTATCTTTGTCGGTGGCGGCCGAATACTCAATCCGCAAATCGCCTTTCATCAGCGTGTACCGAACCACGGCCGACAAGTTGCCGGGATATCCGGCCTCACCGTCTTTGCTCAGATAACTCAGTTCCACTCCGTTGGCAATTGGCTTTGCCTTCCAGACCACGTTGTTGAAGCCGTGCGGGCCGCCGTGAAGAGAGTTTTCGCCATTGTTCAGAGGCAGGGAGTATTTCCTCCCATCAAGAGTAAAGCTGCCGTGCGCGATGCGATTCGCATAGCGGCCAATGAGTGCCCCGAAGAACGCGTCGGCCGGGCCGTTGAAGTTGGCCAGGTATCCGTCGACATTGTCGAAACCAAGCACCACGTCGGCCGGCTTGCCGTTCCGGTCGGGAACTCTCAGGGAAACCACAATCCCGCCGTAAGTTGCGACTCGAGCTTCGTAGGGCCCGTCGCTCAGCGTGAAAATCTCGACCGGAGTTCCATCCGGCATCTTTCCAAAAGACTCGCTTGTCACCTTCGTCTTAGCCTCCACGGTCATGGAAAACAGCGCTACCCACAACCCGCTGATTGCGATTGTTCGCAGGACTCTCCGAATGTTCATGGTCATTGCTGCTCCTTACTTGTTGCTAAACCTGCATGTCACGAATCCGTGGCGCGGGTTGTGGAAGACGCGGCGACGGCAATCAACTTCGGGAGAATGTCTCCCAGGCCATCGCTACCCCGCTGGCCCAATGTGAAATACAACTTGCTATATAAAGGATATAGATCGTCGTAAATGCGCTGTGCGGAGTCATCCGGCAGAAACGTCCGGTGGGAGGGGCAAATCTTATCCTGCGCTTCCTCGATGGTCTGGAAAGTGCCGGCAGCCAGAAAAGCAAAAATTGCCGATCCGAGACTCACCACGCTCTTGCTCGGAACCAGCACCGGTCGTCCGAGCACGTTGGCGTACACCTGGTTGAGGACATCATTCTTCTGCGGAATGCCTCCCGCATTGATCACGCGTTTGATTTGTACGCCGTGCCCAGCCATTCGATCCAGAATCACGCGCGTATGAAATGCCGTGCCTTCGATCGCGGCGAAGAGTTCATCCTGAGCCGTGCTCTGCAGGTTCCACCCCAGCGTGACCCCGCGCAGGTTGGGGTTAACTAGCACTGTGCGGTCGCCGTTGTCCCAGGTCATGCGCAATAGGCCAGTTTGCCCGGCTCGATACTTTTCCAACCCGACGCTCAGCCTCTTCACATCCGTGCCCGCGCGCGAAGCAATTGCACTGAATATATCTCCCGCTGCAGAAAGCCCGGCTTCAATTCCCGTACGTCGCGGATGCACACTGCCCTGCACCACGCCGCAAACGCCGGGAACCAGATTCACCGACGGGGTGATCCCAATTACGCAAGACGCAGTACCAACGACATTTACAATGTCGTCAGTTCGGCACCCGGCGCCAATGGCATCCCAATGCGCGTCGAACGCTCCTACCGGGATCGGTATGCCTGCCTTCAGCCCCAGTTTCTCAGCCCAAAACACCGACAGCGTGCCGGCGATTTGATCGGAGGTCGCGTATTCACCATCCAGTTTGGCGCGGACTCCCCGCAATCGAGGATCTACTTTGACCAGAAAACTTTCCGGAGGCAGGCCGCCCAGTTGCCGGTTCCACAGCCACTTGTGTCCCATCGCGCAGACGCTGCGCTTTACCTTCGTAGGATCCGTGATGCCGCACAGCGTAGCCGCCACCATGTCACAATGCTCGAATGCGGAGGCGAACTCTGATCGCTCATCGGGGTTGTGCCGCAGCCAGTGCAACAGCTTGGAAAATCCCCACTCCGACGAATAGACTCCGCCGCACCACTTGATCGCTTCCAAACCCTCGCGTTGAGCGGCTTCCGTGATCTCGGCCGCCTCACCTTTGGCGCGATGGTCGCACCACAAGTAGTACTCGCCCAGTGGTTGAAGATTCTTTCCGACGGGAATCACAGACGAACCCGTGGTGTCGAGCGCGATGGCCTGCACTTGATCGCCCGCAATTCCGGTCCTTTTCAGGGCTTCGCGCATCGCCACAGCCAGTGCGCGCATATGATCGTCATGCGATTGAGTGGCGTATTCCGGATCTTCGCGCTTGCGGTGCAGCGGATACTCGGCGATGGCGGACTCGATCAGACCGCGTTCGCTGTCGACAAGAGAAACACGAACACTCAGGGTTCCGAAGTCAACCCCGGCCACGATAGCCATCAGCAGGCTCCGTTTTCGCAGCCGTGATAGAGCATGTCCCAGCCCAGATAACGCGTAGTGGCTTCATACACCGCGGATGCGACGGTAGAAAGATTGGCGGCGACGTGGTGTTCGAAGCCCCGCTCGCAGATGAAACGCAACAGTCTCTGCAGGTTCTGGATTTCAACCACGCCCGCGCCGCCGAACGTATTCAGCGGGTCGTCGGTGAATCGTCCTTCGCCCACGTATCCGCGCATCTTGCCGAAAGTATCGTCGGTCGAGAAGCGCGCGAAGCTCATTTTTTCCGGCTTAATGAGCCCAACGCAGGTTCCGAAGGTATTTTCTTTGCCCACGGTGCCAGCAATGATCTCCTGAAAATCCATCTTCACCGAGCGGAAGAAATGCTTGGGCAAGTTCGAGCAGTGGAAGCAGACCGCCTTGTTTGGGTCGGATCCATAGTTATTGTTCCAGTCGAGAAGAGCCGAAGGCGTGCCGGAGGCGAGCTGCAGCGCGTGCATTCCCAGCACGCCGCAAATATCCACTTCGCAGGCGCTCGACAGCAGTTCGTTGCTCATCATGCTCATCACGGTGCAGGGCACTACTCCCAAATTTTCTTCGATCGAAGTCCAGCACTGAACCGCGCTGATGGTGACCTCGGTCGCCGCCATCCACTGGTCGACCACCGCGCCCAGCTTCGCCATCTTTAATAAGGCGGGAGCCGGCACGCTGCTCGCGTCGACGTACTTCTTGATAGCAGCCAGCTTGGCCTGCGCATGATCGTCGTTGTCCTTCATGCGGTCGATGCGGCCCAGCACTTCGGAAAGATCGAGTGTCTCAATCGAGATGCCTTGCGATTCTAATATCTTCTCGCTATAGCGCACCGTGTTAAAGGCTGCCGGACGCGCGCCGATGGCTCCCACGCGCAGGTTGCGAAATCCCTTGACCACCCGGCAGACCGCGGCGAACCACTCCAGGTCATGGGCAAACTCGGGCGAGTCGGGACTCTCCGTGTGCAGTGTCGTGATGGAATAGGGAATGCCGTACTGCCGAAGGTTGTTGCAGGCCGACATCTTGCCGCAGAAGCTGTCGCGACGCGAGGCGATGGTCATCTTCTTGGGATCGTCGGGCGTGGCTTGAATCAATACCGGGACGCGCAGATCGGCCAGCCGCAGGGCATCGGCGATCGCGCGTTCTTCGCCGAAGTTTGGCAGCGTGACGATGATTCCGTCGATCCGGTCGCGATTGCGCTTGAACAGTTCGGCGCATCGCCGCGATTCTTCTCTTGTCTCCACTGCCCCGTACTTGCTCTCTTCAGGAGTGAGAGCGACGATGTCCATGTCGGCGGCTTGCAGCGCGCGCAGAATTTCTTCCCTTCCGCTCTTGGCGAGATGGTCGGGGAAAAACCCCCGGTTTCCAACGATAACTCCCATTACCATTTTTCTATGATTGACTGGCATACCAAACCTCACTCGCACCTCAGGCCTTGCGACTTGGTGCGAACTTCAAACAATAAATAAGACCGAACAGCAGCAACGCCGCTCCCCACCACACGTTGGCGTGCAAGTTGAAGAGGACCACGCCAGGATTCACCGGAGGATCTACCAGCTGGTAAATCCCAGCCGCCAGAATCAGCGCGCCATTTACCGCGAGCGAGATGCCGATGAAAAACCAGATCGAAATCATCCTGCGTGCCTCCGCTTCCCAGAGAATCCCACTTACCAGAAAATAATGTTCAATATGAAGAAAACGACAGTCACCACAGCCGCCCAGAAAAGAGGCTTCTGATACAGAGGAACGTCTCCGACTGAGGGGATCTCCGTTAGCCCGTATACCAAGCCGGTCAACTGGCTGTCCGGCACAGGTTTTGTCGCCAGACTGACCGCCACGGTCACGACCACGCAAACAATAAATGACCAGAGCGCCTGATACATGTCCTGCGCCAAACCTTTGGCGTCGGGCGAGAGCGCCACATAACGCAGCGCCGAAGGATCCACTTTTACCCAGGTCCACATCCCGATCGAGGAAAGCGTCCCGCACAACAATCCCCAGAATCCGCCCGGCCCGGTCGCCCGTTTCCACAGCATCCCGAGCACGACCGTGCCGAACAAGGGAGCAATAAAAAAGCTGAACAGGGCCTGCACGTAATCCATGATGCTGGCGAACTGCATCACCAGATACGCCGTTCCCACGCTGATGAGCACTCCGATGACGGTGGTCCATCGCCCCATGTTCACGTAATGGTGGTCGCTGCCCTTGCTGTTCACAAACGGACGGTAAATGTCATACGTCCAGACGGTGGTGAAGGCGCTCACATTGCCCGCCATTCCAGACATGAAGCCGGCGATCAGAGCGGTAACTCCAAGGCCGAGCAGCCCAGGTCCGCAATAGCGGGCGAGCATGAGCGGAAGCACATCGTTATAGCTATGAGCTCCGGTGGCCACGGCCATCGATTCCGGCACCAGTTTCTCCGGTAGCAAGCCCAAACCCAGCAGGCCCGGCAGGATCACGATGATCGGTACGAACATCTTGAATCCTGCGCCGATAATGGGCGCCATTTCCGCGCTGCGTATATCTTTCGCGGCCAGAATGCGCTGCACCACCAGGAAGTCCGTGGTCCAATAGCCCATCGAGATCACCGCGCCCAGGCCGAACACGATGCCAACCCAGTTGATTCCCATGGGATTGTGGCTGAATGAGCCCAACCCGGACCAGAGATGGATGTACTGATCCGAGGCTCGTTGCGCAATCAGCAGCTTGAGGTTGCCCCACCCGCCGGCTTCGTACAATCCAAGGATCGGAATCAGCAGAGCACCCGCCCAGATGAGAAAGAACTGCAGCACCTCATTGAAGATGGCCGAGCGTAGCCCGCCCAGCGTCACATAAATCGCGACTGTCAGCGACGAGACCCAGATGCTGAAGTTGATGTCCCATCCCAGCACAATCTGCATGACCTTGGCCATGGCAAACATGTTGACGCCGCTCATGAGCACGGTCATGAACGCAAACGAAACTGCGGACAGGGCGCGGCTGGATTCGCCGAAACGCAGCTTCAGATATCCCGGCACGGAGTGCGTTTTCGAAATGTAGTAGAACGGCATCATGACCAGCGCCAGGAACAACATCGCTGGTATGGCGCCGATCCAATACCAGTGCGTCGCCAGAATGCCATATTGGTAAGCCGAACCCGCCCAGCCCATCAATTCGAGCGCACCCAGATTAGCTGAAAGGAAACTGAGACCAGCCACCCACGCCGTCATCTCCCGGCCCGCCATGAAGAAATCTTCGCCGGTATTGGCCCGGCCTTTTAAGTACCAGCCGATGGCGAGCACCAGAGCAAAGTAAAAAACCACAATGACAATATCGATGGAGGAAAGGTGTACCAGGCGAGTTGGCAGAGCGAGCGCCGGCAATCGCGTCATTGCTTGTCCTTGTTCTTGGCCTGCCCGTAATATGCGTTCTTGCCGTGTTTTCGAAGGTAATGCTTGTCATGCAGCGTGCTGCCAACCGGTTGCGCCGCTGAATTGATGCCGAGCGTGAAGTAGGCCATGCGCGCGATAGCTTCCAGAATGACGGCGTTGTGGGTCGCGGTGCCGGCATCTGCTCCCCAGGCAAAAGGGCCGTGATTGGCCACCAGGACGCCCGGAGTCGCCGACGGATTCGTCTGCTGCAGGCTGTGAACGATCGCATGGCCTGTGTTCTTCTCGTAGTCTTCGGCAATGTCCCGATCGGTGATTTCGCTAGTTACTGGAACAGGACCTTGGAAATAGTCTGCGTGGGTGGTGCCAAAACACGGAATCGACTTGCGCGCCTGGGCCCAGGCAGTAGCATATTCAGAGTGCGTATGAGCTACTCCGCCGATTTCAGCAAATTGGTTGTACAACACGAGATGGGTGGGCAAATCGGAGGAAGGCCGCAGTTTCCCTTCCACGATATTGCCGTCTAGGTCGGTCACCACCAGGTGTTCCGGTTTCATTTCTGCATAAGGCACACCACTGGGCTTGATCACCACCAGACCCTCCTCACGCGCGATGCCACTGACATTGCCAAACGTGTACAGAACCAGACCTTGCCGTACCAATTCCAGGTTGGCCTCCAGGACTTGCTCCCGCAAATGCTCTAGCATGGTTCTCGTGCCATCACCTCCCGAAGATGTCAGCCGAGCGAGTGGTGCTAATCGCTGCCTCATGCAATAGGGTAATCGTTTACTCGAAATAGGCGGAAACTAGAGTATTCCCATGTCCTCACAATTGCAACCCTCTTTTCCCTTCGGATCCCCCCTCTAGCCACGCGGCTTTCAGGTTTACAAAAGCAGAACGGAATCACGAACGCGAGCCGGCTGCGGGAATTTTACGGGATCCGGTTGCCCGATTCGCTTTGAGGTGCGTCGTCGCGTGTCCGCCAGCCGGGGCCAGAGCGGTGGAACGCCTGAGTACCAAGCTCGTAATCAGCTCGTATTTGTGGTGCTGCTGCGAAGACGGCTCGCATTCGACTTCGTTCAGTAAGGCCCGGAAGGCAATTTTGGCCAACTCGTGTTGCGACATCTGCACCGTCGTAAGCGGAGGGATTGTAAACTCGGCCATGCGGATATCGTCGAACCCGACTACAGACAGGTCATCCGGTATCCTGATGTTGTGGTCGTATGCTTCGCGCATCACTCCAATGGCGGTCATGTCGTTAGAGCACAGCACCGCCGTGGGCCGATTACTCAAACTCTCAAGCTCTATGAGCGCACTCATCCCGCCCTCCATCCGGTGATCTCCAACTACAATCAATTCTGGAGAAAGCCCGATTTCCGTCATGGACACCTTGAAAGCCTCCCGCCTTGCCAGCGCGGACTTTAAATGCAACGGCCCGGCAATGAAGGCGATGCGTGTGTGCCGGAGTGCGGCGAGGTGCTGTACCGCCTGCCGGATTCCGTTCTGATAGTTGATCCGGATATTGGCAATTCCCGGGACGTCGGGCCCCACATCGATGAACACCAGCGGAACCTTGCGGAAACGAAGGTGTTCGATCAGCGTTTCTTCCATGCCAAAAGTCAGGATCGCCACACCATCCACCCGCCGCTCGATCATGCGACGGACCGACGATTCCATCCGTTTCGGGTCATGCACGGTGGAGGTGACGAGAATCTCGTAGTTGTTTTCGACCGCGAGATTCTCGAAGGTCTGTACGATCTCCGGGAAAAATGGGTTGGTGATCTCCGAGACGATCAGGCCGAAGATACGACTCCGTCCCAAAACCAGGGCACGGGCCTGCGTATTGGGATAGTACCCAAGTTCGTCCACCACCTTCCACACTCGCTTGGCAAGTTGAGGATCGACCGTGGGAACACGGTTAATCGCTCTGGATACTGTGGCGGTTGAAACCTTCGCTCTCCGCGCGATCTCACGGATGTCCATGGGGTTTGCTTGCAAAAGAACCCTGTGCGCTAAGCATCTTACCATAGGCCTGCACGCAACTCAGGCCCATCTCGCGGTTGTAGAAAACGTTTGCTGCCACGCCAACAGCGGGAGAGTCATCCTCCTCATAGGAACATAGGAACAAAATCACCAACGCAGACCTTGGCTCTGTCCTTACGCCATTCGAAGGAGAGCCCTATCGCGCTTACTGAAACTGGTATCCGGCATTGAGTTGGCAGCGGTAGACTCTGGTCTGGTCCGAATTCGCCCTGGCGTTGCAATCCGCCCAACTCAATAGGATTGACGGGCCCAATGGAAAGATAACGGTTTGCCCATCGAAGTCGGCTTCCAGGCTTACGCCCTCAGCGCTGGCCGGCAAGGTGAAGTTAAGCCCATCGCCGAAGATGACCGGATAGGACTCATGTACAATCTGGCTCACCATGGGATGGAATACTTCAGCCTCCAATAAGAAGGTGGCTGTGTCCGACCAGTCGCGGGCAGAGACCATGATGGTCCGGCCTCCCTGGGTGAACTTGTCCGATTCGATTTTTGTGAACGGGCAGGGTCCGGCGATGCACGAGGCTCTGGCGTTCCGGAACTCATTGCCCGCCCCCGCATCGAGAGAGGCTGAGCCGAGAGCAGCTTTCCATTTGCCATCAGGTGAGCACGGACGCTGCTTCTTGCACGGCACGTTGCCCCGGTTCTCGATTTGAAATGCCTTGGCCGCGCTACCCACATTCAGCTCAGTTTGGGCCTTGATCGAATACCGCACTCGAACATTGCCAACCTTGATGTCGGGATGGTGAGTGGAAGCGGGGACTTCATTCACGGGCAGCATATGAACGACATAGAGTTTGTCACCTACAAAATCATTGAGCTTGAGATCGCCATATTGAGGATGGTGAAAATGCAAAGAAATGGGATCTCCTCTGCGCACGGACCGTCGCAGCTGCACAGAAAACGAGCCGGAGGAATCCGATCGGACTGTCGCCACGGCCAAATTATCCGCCACAAACACGTCGACGTCGGAGATGGGTCGCTCTTTTCGCGGATCGGAAGATTGCACGGTTACGGCTCCCTGCAGGACGATAGCCGTGCGAGTGCGCCACCCCACGAGCAAGATGGCGCTGGCAGCGAAGAGTAGGGTGAAAAATGCGGCACTCCAGACTTCGAGTCTGTGGCTAGAGGTCATTCCGTTGCCTTGTGTAACATCATACGATGCCCTGGCCTGTGGATACGTTTCTACCGGGCTTCGGGGCTGGTCACGAAAGCTCGGCATCTGCAAGAAATCGGCTGGCACCGTCTTTGGTGTCTGGCCCGAATTTGTTTAAGATCAAACAGGACGAACCGGATGAAGGCTGATGGATCGAATTTGCTGTCGCGGCGGCAAGCCCTGCGGCAAATCCTGGGTACGGGTTTCTGCTTGCCGTTCGCCGGGCTTCTCACACCCTGGCGCATGGCGTCGGCACAGGTGCCTAACACACCGGCAGGAATGCCAATCCTATCTGTCGAGGATGATCAATTTCTCAATGAGGTGGAAAGCGCCAGCTTCCTCTACTTTTGGGAACAGGCCAGTCCGAAAACCGGCATGGTGAAGGACCGTTGCAATGTCCATGTCGATGATCAGGGAATCGTCGCCAGCATTGCGGCAACGGGCTTTGGCCTTAGCGCGCTCTGTATTGGAGAGCAGCGGAGTTATATCGCACGGGCTGCGGCTGTGGAACGAGTGGTTGCAGCTCTCCGCTTTTTGTGGAAGAAGTTACCGCAGCACCGTGGTTTTTTCTACCACTTCGCCAACATCCACACCGGAGAAAGGGTCTGGGATTCCGAAGTATCCTCGGTCGACACCGCCATTCTGCTTTGCGGAATTCTGACCTGCCGCGAGCATTTTCGGCATCCCGGTATCACTGAATTGGCCAACCTCATTTTCAATCGTGTGGACTGGACCTGGCTGTCAGAAGACACCTCTTTACTGCCCCACGGATGGACTCCGGAACTCGGCTTCCTGGCCTCGCGATGGGACTACTACAGCGAGCTGATGATGATGTATCTCCTGGGTTTGGGATCTTCTGCCTATCCCCTTAAGGAAGAAACTTGGAACGCCTGGAAACGCCTCACTTTCGAATACGAGGGGATGCGCTACATTGGCTCCTTCGCGCCGCTGTTTGTCCATCAATATTCGCAGGCTTGGTTCGATTTCCGCGGGAAACGGGATAAGTACGCCGATTACTTCCAGAATTCCGTGACCGCCACGGAGGTCCACCGGCGTTTCTGCCTGGAGCTCGGAAAACAGTTCCCGGACTACAGCGAAGACCTATGGGGAATCACGGCTTCCGACTCGGAGCAGGGCTATGTCATCTGGGGTGGCCCTCCAGCGGTGGGGCCAATTGATGGCACCGTGGTACCCAGCGCCACGGGAGGTTCTTTGCCCTTCCTGCCCCAAGCGACCCTGCGGGTGTTGAAGACGATGCGATCCCGCTATGCCCCAGCGTGGAACAAGTACGGATTTGTGAACGCCTTCAACCCACTCAAAAACTGGTACGACCCTGATGTGATCGGCATCGATACGGGGATTACCATGCTGATGGCGGAAAATCTGCGGACCGGATTTGTCTGGGACACGTTCATGAAGGCTCCGGAAGCGCAACGAGGAATGCAGCGGGCGGGCCTCAAGAAGTACTAGACTGTTAGTTGGTAACGCCGTTAGTTCTTTAACCGGGGCAACAACCGAGGGCTTGTTTTCTTCATCCAAGACCTACTTGATTGACGAGGTGAGCTTGATTGGCCGGAATTCATTGGTCTACACTCTATTGAATCCGCAGCCACTCATCTGACGCACGGTCCCGGTTGCTCGTGTTTCTTCGCCAGCGTTTCAACGAAAGGCCCGAGCAGCATAGGACTAATCCATGACCATGACGAGGGAACAGGATTTCTGGAGCGGATGGCGGGAGCGATTCTTCGCCCTCCGCAACGTGCCTGCCGTCTTGCGCATTGTCTGGGAGTCCGGTCGGGCCGTGGTTTCCGCCGGCCTCATTCTTCGGCTGATTGCCTCTTTATTGCCTCTGGCGCTGTTGTGGATCACAAAACTCATCATTGACTCCATCGTACACGCCATAACGACCCACCAGGCGGTTCCAACGCGCTTGTGGTGGCTGGTCGCCGCTGAGTTCTGCTTTGCGATTTTCGGCAGTTTCTTGAGCCGCGCCCTCGATTTTCTCGACGCCTTACTGGCCGACAAATACACCCGGCACGTCAGCGTCCGCGTAATGAAGCATGCCGCCGAACTGGATCTTGTGGCCTATGAGAATCCTGAATTTTATGACCGGATGGAGCGAGCCCGGGTTCAGGCCACCGACCGTTTGGGAATGATTCAATCGATTGGACGCCTGTTTCAGCAGTTCGTTACCACAATTTCTCTTTCGATTTCGATTGTTCTGTTCTCACCCTGGCTTTTGCTGCTGCTGGTTGCGGGAGTGGTGCCGGCTTTCGTAGGCGAGAGCCACTTTGCCTTCTTGGGGTATGCCAAGAATTTCCGCCAAACCCCCATCCGCCGGCAGCTTGATTATCTTCGCGTGGCAGGTGGCAGCAAGGAAGCCGCGAAAGAACTCAAGCTCTTTGGCCTTGGCAACTTTTTTACGGACCGCTTCACCAAGCTTTCCGATCAGATTTATGAGGAAGATGTTTCCCTGGCACGAAAGCGGCTGGTGGCGGGTTCGCTGCTGTCGGTGCTTGGTACCGCCGGCTACTACTCAGCGTACGTATTCGTCATCTGGCGGACGGTTACGGGCGTGCTCAGCATCGGTACGCTGACTTTTCTCGCCGGTGCCATTCTGCAGGCGAGCGCCAATATCCAGCAAATTTTCTCGACGGTTGCTGGCATCGCCGACCAGGCTCTATTCCTCACCGATCTGATTGCGTTCTTCGAAATGAAACCGACCATTCAGTCCAAGCCCAACGCATTGCCGGCGCCACGACCGATCCATAGCGGGTTTGAATTTCGCAATGTCTCTTTCAGTTATCCCGGAAGTTCGCGCGTGATTCTCGACGGGCTGAATTTCAATCTTTTTCCTAACGAACGGGTTGCCATCGTTGGGGAAAACGGCCAGGGAAAAACCACCATCGTCAAACTATTGACTCGCTTGTACGATCCCACCCAGGGCCAAGTGCTCCTTGATGGCATTGATCTGCGGGAGTATGACCTGGAGGACCTTTACCGCAACATTGGCATCATTTTTCAGGATTTCATGCGCTATGAGATGACGGCTCGGGAAAACATTGCTGTGGGTCGTATCGAAGAGATGGACAATCTCCCGCTTCTCCACCAGGCTGCCGAGAAGAGCATGGCGGACGAAGTGATCACCCGACTTTCGGGCAAGTACGACCAAATGCTCGGGCGCCGCTTCGACGGCGGAGTGGACCTCTCGGGTGGAGAATGGCAGAAGGTGGCGCTGGCCCGGGCCTACCTGCGGAATGCCCAGCTTCTGGTCCTGGACGAACCCACCGCTGCGCTGGACGCGCGTAGCGAATTCCAGGTCTTTCAGAGATTTTCCGAGCTGACTGCGGGGAAGATGGCGCTGTTCATTTCGCACCGGTTCTCCACCGTCCGCATGGCTGACCGCATTGTAGTAATCGAAGGTGGCCGCGTGGCTGAAGACGGAGATCATGAGCAACTTACTCATCTGGGTGGCCGTTACGCGGAAATGTTTGAAATGCAGGCTGGCAGTTATCGCTAGAAGTCGGGATAAATAGGTCGAAAATAAACATGGTTCGTAACACTCACGCCGAGAGTGTCATGGCAGAAGAAGAACGCAAGCCGGACTTTGCCGGGAAGGCCAGCGATCCGGAGAGCCCGCGCGACGCTGCTTTGCGCTTTGCCTCCGCCCTGGGCTGGTTGCCGGGCACGGGTTCTTCCCGGACATTTTCGCAACGTTGTCACAAGTTAGAAATTGCATTCAAGCCGGTGTTTGCCGCCCTCGATGTGTCATCGGGGATTAAATCTCCGCCGGAGCGTTTGCGCTCGATCGGCGACAACCTCCAACTGATTGGCTCAGAACTCCGCAGCGTTCCCGTCGAGTTGGCGGCGCGCAAGCGGTTGGTCCACGTGCGTGCGAAGACGAACAAAGTTGTGCCTCGAGTGCTGGCCTTTGCGGAAGCGTTTCTGGATGTCACGGCCAACTATTTCAACGAAATCGAATTCATCGCCTTTTGCCAGGCCTTCCAGGAAATTGCCGTTCTGGATCTCCCCGAGGTGTTGGCTCTGGTTCCGGCCCTGAAACTCGTTCTTCTGGAGCGCATCGCTGCGCTCGGTCGCTCGGCAATCGCCGGTGCCTCAGATCAGTCTCAGGCTTTGGACGCTTGCATACAGAGCCTGCGAGATGTGACCCACACTTCCTGGAACGACGTCCTGGAACCTTTAGTATTGTTCGATCGCATCCTGCGCCGTGATCCTGCCGGCGCCTACTCGGCCCTGGATTTCGAGAGTCGAGCTCTGTACCGGGAAAAATTGTCCAAGATCGCCAAACGCTCCGATATGTCGGAGACCGATGTGGCGAGCGAGGCCCTCGCGTTGGCACAACACGCGCATGCTCGCGCCTATCACAATCCCCGAGTCAAGCTGCGGGAATCACACGTGGGTTATTACCTGGTCGGGGAAGGGATGACCCTGCTGCATCGGCAGGTCGGGTTCAAGCCTAATGTCAGTCAGCGCCTGCGAGCCTTGCTCCGCCAGCATCCGGATGAGTTCTTCCTTCCTGGAATCGCAATCCTCACATTTGCCATCATCACAGGCACCTTGCTGGCGCTGACCTCAACCAGCAACTCGCCCGCGCTCTCAGTGCTTTCCATGTTGATTCTCCTGCTGCCCGGTTCGCAGGCCGCGATTCAGGTAATGAACTATCTGGTCAGCGCTCTTCTGCAGGCGGAGATTCTTCCGAAGCTGGATTTTTCCGAAGGCATTCCGAACGATTGCGTCACCCTGGTGGCGGTCCCCACTCTCCTGCTCAATGAAAAGCAGGTGCGCTGCCTGGTCGATGATCTGGAAGTGCGTTTTCTGGGCAACCATGATCCCAACGTCCATTTCGCGCTCCTGTCCGATCTTCCTGATTCGGACCAGCCGGCCAGCGAAGATGACCATTTGATCGATCTGGCTGCATCGCTGATCCGCCAGTTGAATGAACAATATGGCGGCCAAAAGATGGGCTCGTTCTTCCTTTTTCATCGCCACCGCGTTTACAATCCCCGCGAAAAAGGATGGATGGGTTGGGAGCGGAAACGCGGCAAATTGCTGGATTTGAATAAGCTGCTGCGCGCGGAATATGACAGCTTTCCCGTCAAGGTGGGGAATCTTTCGATACTTCCCGAAATTCGTTTTGTCATCACGCTGGACTCCGACACTGAGCTTCCGCGAGGATCGGCTCACCGCATGATAGGATCTCTGGCGCACCCTCTGCATCAGGCCATTGTCGACCCGGAGAAAAACATCGTCGTGGCGGGATACGGCATCTTGCAGCCTCGAGTCGGGGTTAGCGTGCAGAGTTCCGGTCGCTCGCGGCTGGCGGCCATTTACGCGGGCGAGACCGGCTTTGACATTTACACCAGAGCCGTCTCCGACGCCTACCAGGACTTGTACGGAGAAGGCAGCTTCACGGGAAAAGGAATCTATGAAGTCGATACCGTGCAGCGAGTCCTTAACCGCCGTTTTCCACGAAATGCGTTGCTCAGTCACGATCTCATTGAAGGCGCGTATGCGCGCGCCGGCCTGGCCAGCGACATCGAGGTGATCGAGGACTATCCCTCCCACTACAGCGCCTACAATCGCCGCAAACATCGCTGGATGCGGGGTGACTGGCAAATTCTGGAATGGTTAACTGCGACCGTGCCCCAGGAATCTGGCGCGCATGTACCCAATCCTATCTCCCTGGTTTCCCGCTGGAAGATTCTCGATAACTTGCGCCGCAGTCTCGTCGAACCGGCTACTCTTCTCTTGCTTCTGTTTGGCTGGCTCTTGCCGGGTGCAAACCATCTGTACTGGACCATCGCTACGGTCTGCATTTTGTTCATCCCCTCGTGGTTCGAGCTTGCCTTCGGAATAGTTCGTGCAACTGTGGAACGTGACGCGCAGATGGCACGGGAGGCCTTGCACGGATTCTATGCGACGAATGTCAGCGTGTTTCTTACCCTGGTATTCCTTGGCCATCAAACGCTGCTCTCGCTTGATGCGGTGGTACGAACCCTGATTCGACGCACGGTAACCCACGAGCGGCTTCTGCAATGGGAAACGGCCGCGGAAACCGAGATGGGTGCGCGGAGCACGCCGGTCGACCGGTATCTGGATTGGACGCCAGCTCTGGCCGGGGCGATCGGCCTGCTGCTTTGGATCCTGCAGCCCTCGTCTTTGGCGGCGGCGCTGCCCTTTTTATGCTTGTGGGCAAGCAGCAAACTGGTGGCGCTCTGGCTCAACGAGTCGCCGATCCTGCGGGATGGGGCGGTTCCGCGACAGGACGCTCTCTTCCTTCGTCGTTGCGCTCTTCATACCTGGCGCTACTTCGCGGAATTTTGTACCGAGGAACACCATTGGCTGGTTCCGGATAATGTTCAGGAGGAGCCGCTCGCGGTCGCAGCTCGCTTTTCACCCACGAATGTGGGATTTCTCCTCAATGCTCGCCAGGTTGCAGTCGAACTCGGCTACCTCACTGTTCCGGAGATGGCCGCGTTGACGCACCTGACTCTGGGCACTGTGTCCGGCATTCCCAAGCACCGCGGCCATCTGCTGAACTGGTATGACACGCGCACGCTGGCGCCATTGCGTCCCTGCTTTGTTTCTTCCGTCGACAGCGGCAACCTGGTGGCGTCCCTGTGGACTCTGCAGCAGGGTTGCCTCGATCGTTTGAACCGTCCGCTGTTCCAACCGAGCATGGTAGAAGGTTTTCTGGATCACCTTCGAATTCTTGCCGATCGCCGCATACTGCCTCGAAAAACGATTGCCCGTTACGAGGAGGGTATTCAGGGAGAGGATTGGCTGGCTTCACTGCTCGCGTTCCCTGAAAAACTTCTCGACGAAGGGAACCTTCCCGCCAATTCAAAGCATGTTTCGGACGTCGCCTGGTTTCGCCGCCAAGGGCACGCGCGGTTGCGTAGTATTCAGGAAATGGTGCGATCCTACGCGCCCTGGTGGTTAGCAGAGTTTGCGCCGCTGCGAAACGATGCTGCGATGCGCGCGAAATATATGGGCCACGTGCCTCTGCGGCAGCTGCCTGACTTGATTGGAGAACTGCAGGCCCATCTCGATTCCGCAATTCAGTCCGCCTCCGAGGACAATCGGTCTCTTTACGAGCGTCTCAGAGTGTTGCTCACGGAAGCTCGTGCCAATGCGACTGCCCTGATCGAGGATCTGCGGCAAGCCGGCGCAGTGGCGAGCAGCCTGGCCAACGAAACCGATTTCCGCTTCCTCCTCGATGGCCGGCGCAAGCTGATGTCCGTGGGCTTCGACACAGAATCGCAGTTGTTGCAGGCGGCGTGTTACGACCTGCTTGCCACGGAATCACGCATCGCCGTCTTCGTCGCCATTGCCAAGGAGGACATTCCCCAGGATTGCTGGTTCCGGCTGGGCCGGGCGCAGACTCTCGATTGCGGCCGCCCTGTCCTGCTCTCCTGGACGGGAACCATGTTCGAATACCTGATGCCCGGGATCTGGATGCGCTCCCACTCCAACACCCTGCTTGATCGCACGCGTGTAGCTGCGGTGCGTTCTCAGCAGGCTTATGCACTGAGGAGAGGTGTTCCCTGGGGAATTTCCGAATCGGCATATTCCAAAGTTGATGAAGCCGGCAATTACCAATACCAGGCTTTCGGACTGCCGCAACTTTCGATGATGCGGCGGGACTCTAGTCCTCTTGTCGTTTCCCCCTATTCCACATTTCTGTCGCTCGATGTGGATCGGCCGGCAGCGCTGCGCAACCTGCGCTGCATGGACGCTCTGGGGTGGTTCGGGTCCTACGGATTCTATGAAGCCGCTGATTACACCATCGTCGGCGGGCGATTTCGTTCGTCCCGCTACCAGTTAGTACGCTGTTGGATGGTTCACCACCAGGGAATGAGCCTCCTCTCCATGGCCAACGTTCTCTGCGGCAATATCGTGCAGCACTGGTTCCACAGCGATCGCCGGGTACAGGCTACAGAATTTGTTTTGCACGAAAAGCCCGCAGCCAGCGTTCGTCGCGTTCAATTTCCTTATAGAAGGACTGCGGCCTAGCTTCCCTGTATTTTCGAGGGTTGCGTGTCATCACAACCGCGGATCGCTCCATGACAAAATTCCTCATACGCCAACGATTCCTGGTCGCACTCTTGCTGGGACTGGTATACCCTGCACTCCGTCTCGCTCAGGCTCAATCTTCCTCGGATGTAATCGTGGCTGATGCTTCTGCGCCCTCCCATCCTTTCCCGCATTTCTGGGAACAGATGTTTGGCTCGGGCCGGGCCATTCTCAGCTTGCGGGAGAGCTATCGTCAGGATTTGCGCGCAGTGAAGCGGATTACGGATTTCGATTACGTCCGCTTCCACGCGATTTTTGACGACGAAGTCGGGGTCTACGATGAGGACCCGCAGGGCCGACCGGTCTACAACTTCTCCTACGTTGACCAGATTTACGATGGTTTGCTGGCGAACGGTGTGAAGCCGTTCATCGAGCTCAGCTTCATGCCGAACAAGCTCGCCGCCGCGCCGGTATTTCAGGCCTTCTGGTACAAACCGGATGTCTCTCCTCCCAAAGATTGGGGCCGCTGGGACGACCTGATTACCGCCTTTGTCCGGCATCTGATCGATCGCTACGGCATCGATGAAGTCGCTACTTGGTACTTTGAGGTCTGGAATGAGCCCAACCTCGACTTTTGGGCAGGCCAGCCTCGACAGGCAACCTACTGGGAACTTTACGATCACACAGCGCTCGCCGTTAAGAAAGTGGATCGCCGCCTTCGGGTCGGCGGCCCCGCCACTGCCCAGGCTGCCTGGGTTGACGCCTTTATCCAACACTGCCTTCAGCAGAAAATCCCGCTGGACTTCGTCTCCACCCACGCCTACGGAAACGACCGAGCTCAAGACATCTTTGGAACTGATGAGGACATTCCGCGTGACCGGATGGTGTGCCGCGCGGTCAGTAAGGTTCACAAGCAGATCCGCGCTTCCGCCGCCCCTGGTCTTCCCCTGATCTGGAGTGAGTACAACGCGAGTTACAAGAACGAACCCGAGGTCACCGATTCGCTTTACATGGGTCCCTGGCTCGCCGATACGGTGCGCCAGTGTGATGGTCTCGTGGACATTATGTCGTATTGGACCTTCTCCGATGTTTTCGAAGAGCAGGGCGTGGTGAAGACGCCGTTCTACGGGGGCTATGGGCTGTTGGCTGAAGACGGAATCCCCAAGCCGGCGTACCGGGCCTTTGCTCTTTTGCACAGGCTGGGAAATCAGCGTCTAACGCTGAACTCTGACTCCGCTTTGCTGACCCGCGGCCGTGATGGCTCGCTAGTGATGGCGTTGTGGAACTACGCGCCGCCAGGCCAGTCTGGTCAGGCCAGAAGCGTCACCGTACGCTTTCAACACACCACCCCCCAAAGCGTTGCCCTTTGGCGACTCGATGCCGAACACGGGGACTTCCGTAGCACCTACGCGAAAATAGGATCTCCTGCGTATCCCACTCGAGCCCAGCTCCAGCAATTGCGCCAGGCGACCGAAATTCCCCGCCCAGAAATCCAGACCTTGAAAAATGACGAACTAACCCTCGAGATTCCCGCCCCAGGCCTCGTGCTGATTGAACTCAAGTGAGAAGTCTCCTTAGAGTTCGTTGATGTCTAATGCGCCTCTAATCTTGCGTTTTCCGACAGCCATTGAAATCAAAAGAGTTCGCGGAATTCCTTGTTCGTCACTGAAGGGAATCTGACGTGCAACTCCGTGTGGTTGGTTACCTTCGGCGGGCATACATGCGTTCCCGCCCAAGTTCTCTAAGAGGAGGCACTTATGCTGGAACTGATTGAATTGCTGTTTCGCATCTGGATTCACCCTGGAAGCCCGATCGCGAAACCCATTGGCCCGGAACATTGGAGAAGCTAGCGTCAGCGATCACGCTGGCGCGGGCCTGTAGCGAACTTCGTCCCTGCAGTGAATCGACTATTAACGGGATCTATACCCCGGCACGGGCAGCTCTCGCCAGCGGTGCGGTCCACGGAGTTTCCGCTTCCCGGCCAAAGTACAACCGGTACGAGTGGTGGATCCCGTACATCACCGGGAATACCACCAGCGCTGCCTGCCAGCCCCAGCGATGGCTCACCAGGTTCACCATCGAGGTCATTCCCGCGCTTACCACGTAGTAAGGGAATGACAGTTGCACGATGCTCAACCAGACGCGGCGCATGGCCACTCCCTGGGCCACTTTTATGATGCCTGCCACCGGCGCCGTCTGGCCCAGGAAGAAAGCAGTGGTTGCCGATGCTAGCATCAGCGGTTCCGATGCCCACGCCGCTTTTCCCAGCCAGCCTGCATTCCAGATCAAAGTCGCCACGCTGCTGGCAAATGCCATCATGCTCACATTGAACAGCATCTGCTCTGGCTTGAACTTGCTCTCCGCTTTCGGCCAGCACTGCACCACGGTGGATGCGCATGCAATCAGGACAGCTTCCACCGCGCTCAGATTCACTACCGCGATCAGCAGGAACGGCAGGTTCACGGACATATTGCCGTCAATGCCCGGCAGTTTGACCTTCATGCGCGACGTTAGCGCCGCCAGCGCCAGAACTGCCAGTGCGTAGGATGGGTGCAGAGTGTGGCTTCGCAGTCCGGCGAACAGAGTAGCTGCCGTCGCCGCCAGAACCATCAGTGCGATGAACGTTTTCGTTAGCCGTGTATTGGGTCTCATGACCTCTCCTTTCGTTGGTCGTATTTCACACGGCTAGTTACTGTTCCCCTACGATGGTGGCCAAAGCCGCGTCCGGACTAAACATGGCCGCGCCCCAAACCACGCTATCGGCAGCGTCCGTCGTCGCGCCCCACACTACACTGAAGCCCGTCATGGTACTGCTGCCCCAGACCACCGACGAGCCCCAAACCACTGAACTACCGGACACATTCGCACCCCAAACCACCGACGCGCCCCAGACTACTGAGGAACCCCAAACCACTGAGTTACTCGCAATCGCCGAATTGCCGTTTGACAGGGTCACAGTTCCTTTGGAGGCGTTGTAGATTGCCGTCGGCGACAATGCCGCTCCCACCGTAGCCGGTGCCAGACTATTATTGTTCAGCGCCGCCTGCACATCGAGATAGCCTGTACCAACTGTGAAGATGTCATAGTAGGAGGTGTAGGTTTGTCCCGTAGTCGGATCGGTGGCCGTCGAGGAGGTAGGGAAGGTCTTGTACGCGGTCTTCATCAGGCGCGCCTTGACCTGGTCCGGAGTCATCGAAGGATGTTGTTGCAGCAGGAGGGCCACAGCGCCCGCCGCTGCCGGAGTCGCCATGCTGGTGCCGCTCAGGATGAAGTAGTCGTGATTGGTATTGTTGCCCGCGACCTCATTGCCCGGGTATAACGTATCCAGCGTGCTGCCGTGGTCGTCGAGAGAAACTACCAAGTTGCCTGGAGCCACAACGTCAGGCTTCACCACGTGGTCATACGTGGTGGGCCCTTTCGAGCTGTAGCTCGCAATCCGGTCGTCGGTGCGCGGAAACGTGTCCATCGACTTCATCGCGCCAACCGTGAGGACCAGCGGATCATTGCCTGGGGCCGCTACGGTTCCGTATCCGTCGCTGCCGTCTACGCTGATCCGTCCATAGTTGCCGGCGGCCACGACCACGACGATTCCGCTCTTCCATGCCGATTCCACTGCCTGGCAGAGAGGATCCTGCGCATATCCAACCGAGATTCCCCTGCCCAACGACAGGTTGATGACCTGGATGTTGTACTTGTTCTGCAGATTAATGGCCTGCTGGATGGCCGCGATTACCATGCTATCGTTGCCTACCCCAAACGAATTCAGCACGCGAAGATCAATCAGAGTCACGCCTGGCGCAACGCCAGCATATTGGCCGTTCGACAGGTAACCGTTTCCGCCGACGATCCCAGCCACGTGCGTACCATGGCCGTACAGGTCATATGCCGGGTGGTGGTATGAGTTAAAGGTACTGGATGCGTATGAATTGGAGGCGCTGGTCCCGGTGAAATCCTGGTGATAGACCACGCGGGAGTAACTTTCGGTCGAGTCCCACAGATCGGGGTGGCTGTCGTTGATGCCGCTATCGATTACGGCTACGCCGATGCCCGCGCCGTCGTAGCCTGCATTCCATGCCGCCGACACATTCATTGCCGCATTGGTGTAGTCGTCCATCGCTTTCAGAGGATGGTCCAGACTCACGGAAAGAACTTCGGCGTCGGCCTCCAAAGCAGGAAGCGCGCGGACTGGAATCGTGAGAGCGATGCCTTTGACCACGCCGAGCCTCTGGTTCAAGCGGGCGCCTAGACGCTGCACTCGGCCCTCTTGCGCCGATTGGGGCACCTGCTTGTACTGCACGATGACATCGACGGTCTCGTTCGAGATCGCACCTTGATGGGCTCGCGCAACAGCCGGTGCAAGGTCCGCAGCGAACTTGCCGACCGCCTTGCCATTGCCTTCCCAAACTTGGGCAAAAGCGGCTTCGGCAACCAGGAGCACCAGCAGCATGCTCAAGCGTTTTCCCCAGGCAGCGCTATGGCGCTCACCTCGACTTGGGCTCTTTGGCTTCAGTGTCTTCGGCATAAAATCTCACCCTTCCTAAGCGAACCCACGAATGTGGCAGAAAACCGTGCTTCGAACTCGCCTTATACATTGCACGGGCGGGGCCAATCAGTTCCCGGTAAGTTATTGTTATTATTGGGGGTTGCGGCAGTCGTTACGGGTAGTTTTGGGCCAGTCTGTCCCTTCTCGTGGGCGTGGGACACATTGTCCCGACGGCTTGATCGAGGCACTGTTACTTCAGTTTGGCCAGCCAGATCGCCGGTCTGCAAGAAAAACTAATTTTTGACAGATAAGCAGGAGGACTATTTATGTCCCTGCTTAAAGAGTTAGTTTGCGAGTTGGCCGTTCGTCTGGCGTTTGAGGCGGTGGTTGAGTTCGTTCTTGATCACCTGCTCAGGGTGCTAAAGAAAAGCAAGTAAAACGGAATTGACCAAGGCTCGGGCGCACGGCCTGGCGTGCTTACCGCGCCGCTGCAGCTTCGGTTTTTGCCTGTAACTGCGGGTTCGCAGGCAGGATTCGCGGCAGTGCTGCCATTAACCGCTGCGTATATTCGTGTTGCGGATGCGCGAAGATCTGCTCGGTCGTTCCACACTCTACGATCTCTCCCCGGTGAAGAATGGCAATGCGGTCGCAAATTCCAGCCACCGAAGCCAGATCATGAGAGATGTAGAGAATAGCCATTCCCGTAGAGCGGTTCAGATCGCGAAAGAGCGCAAGAATTTCCGATTGCGTAATTACATCCAGAGCGCTGGTTGCTTCGTCGGCAATGAGCAGCGCCGGACGATGCATCACCGCCATGGCAATCAGCACTCTCTGCGCCTGTCCCACGCTCATCTGCGACGGGTATTTACGCAGGAATTCGTCATCGGCGGGGAGCGAAACGCTTTGCAGAGACGCTCGGATCGCATTCGCGCACTCTGTGGTCCCGCCTGCTGCATGGGCCCGCCACGCCTCCCGAAGCTGCGTTCGGATTTTTAGCGCCGGGTTCAGAGCAGACAGCGGACTTTGCAATACCAGCGCAACTGCTCGTCCGCGCAGCGCACGCAGTTCGTGTTCGGATAGCTGCAAGAGTTCGGAGTCTTGAAACCGGATTGTGCCTTCGGTTTGCGCCCGCTTCTTGTCGAGGAGCCCGAGGATCGCCATGGCCAGCGTGCTCTTGCCCGAGCCGCTTTGTCCCACAAGTCCCAAGACCTCGCCGCGCTGGATTTCTAACTGCACGTCGCGCAGAACCGGCTGCTTGCCCGCATAGCGCACGGAGAGCTGTGCCGACAGCAGAATTTGATTTTGCCGAGCGGACGACATACTGGTTTTGATCTCAGGTGGTTCGTCAGTTTTAAAATCCGTGTGAATCCGTGTAAATCCGTGGCAAAGAAGCTGGCCTACTTCGTTGCCACCGTGAGCCGCTCCGCATTCCAAAATGCTTGCGGCCACAGAATCACCGGTGCTGCGCCGTGTACCGTCTTTGAAACTGCGGAGAGCGCATTCTTATTGATCAGGAAGATGAACGGTTCCTGCTCGACCGCGATCTCCTGCACGCGATCGAATGCTTCTTTCCTTTTCTTGGCATCGCTCGAAGAAGCCTGTGCCCGCATGAGACGGTCAATCTCCGCTTCCCAGGAAGTCTCCGGAGCTTTCTGCTGCGGATTCCATTGATGGTTTTCCGAAGAACTTAACCACACGTTCATCTCGCCGTTCGGATCCAGATCCACATTGGTCAAGCCCAGAAGTATGGCCTCATAGTCGTAGCTCTGAGTCATGCGCTCGATCAGGGAAGGGAAGTCAAGCGTAACCACGTTCACGTGCACGCCGATTTTCTGGAGGTCGTCCTGGATCAGCACCGCCATGCGTTCCCGTATTTTGCTGCCCGCGTTCGTGATAATCGAAAACACAACCTCGTTGCCGTCTTTGTCTTTCAGTGCGCCGTTTTCCATGCGGAACCCCTCGGCCTGCAGCGCCTTCAAAGCGGCATCGGGACTGTACGCTTGCGGCCGAAGCTTGCTGTTGAACCAGAACTTATTCGCCGGGGAAAACGGTCCCAGCGCCGGCTGGGCATGCCCGTGGAAGACGATGCGGCTCAAGTCTTCGCGGTTGATCGCCTCCGAAATTGCTTGCCGAAAGTTTGCCGAGCGAAACCAGTTCTTCTTGTAGCCGGGGATCGGCGACTTCGCCACCTCGTTGAACCATAGCTGCTCACTGTCGAGCGACGGGCCCGCGTCGTGCACCTGTTGCGGCGAAGTCGCCGAGAGCTTATCGAAGTATTCGCTGTCGAGAGAATTAATCAGATCCAGTTCTCCGCGCTTGAAGCGCAGCATCTCCACATCGCGGTTGGGCTGTATGTCCAGCCGGATCGAATCCAGATAGGGCAGTTTCCGTCCCTGTTCGTCCGTCTTCCAGTAGTTGGGATTGCGATTCAGAAGTAACGAGGCCCCCGGTTTGTAGTCGGCTACCATGAACGGTCCCAGCACCGCCATCTCCTTCTTTGGCGAACGCTCCGAAAGAATTGCAACCTGATCAAAAAGGCGATCCAGTCCGGCTACTGGGGCGGAAAACGTGATCGAAATCTGAGTGGGAGAAATCACCTTGGTTTCCACGTTGCCGGCACCCGAACGAAACGCATCGCCAGTGGGGGAATGCAGCGCGGGATCCATCAACAGTTGCATGGTGTAGGCAACATCTGAGGCGGAAAAGTTTGTACCGTCGGAAAATAAAATTCCGCTGCGCAAACGGAATGTGATTTGGCGTCCGTCCTTTGAGGTTTTCCACGACTGCGCCAACTCCGGTTCCAGTTCCTGGGTCTGGCGATTCACACGTACCAGCACTCCTCCCGTCAAATAACGGACCGCCGCAGACGCGTCGTCCTCTACCTTCAGAGGATCAAATGTTTTGGGCTCCGTGCGCAGACAGAATCTCAGTTCGCCTCCACCTTGAGCCGCCGCGGGCTTCAGCAACGATACCAGGCAGATCACCGTAACTGCGATTGCCTTTCCCCATGCACTTGCCATCTCTCCGACCCTTTTCTCGTGGCGTGTCATGCGGCCACTCCCTCTTGCCTGGACAGCAAAAGCTGAAACGATGTCACTACCACTACCAGCAAGATCAAGGGCACAAACTTCCAAGGCTCTTCGCCTACGGAAACCAGGCCTTCCAATTCCTTCAACAGACTTCCCCACGAAGGCATAGGTTCGGCCACGCCAAGACCAAGAATGCCCAGGTTGGCCTCGCTCAAAATGAAGACCGGAATCGAAATCCAAAATTGCGCATAAAGCACCGGTCTCAAATTCGGCATGACATGCACCCAAAACAGACGTTGTCCGGGAAGGCCTGCCGCCCGCGCTTGCCGCACAAAATCCGACGAACGGAGCGATCCCGCGGTGGTGCATAGAACTCGCGCCGCGGCCGTCCAGCCCAGAAATCCCAGCAGCATAAAAGTCACCAGCGCCGAAACCTGTGGGGAGACATTCAGCGGCATCAGCGCCCGCGCCGTGATCAGCAGGAACAACCACGGCAGCGACAAAAATAGATCGGTCACTGCCATTGCCATTCGTGCCCAAGTTCCACCCAAATACCCCGCCAGCCCGCCGATCAACGCCGCCATCAGCGTTGAAAGCAGCGCTGCGGCCGGAGCCAGCAGCAGAGAAATTCTGGTTCCATACAGCACGCGGGCAAACCGGTCGCGCCCAACGTCATCGGTTCCGAGCCAGTGCGCGTGGGAGGGAGGCGCATTCGTCGCTTCGCGGTACTGTTTGGCGTATCCACCGGGCGCCAACAAGTTCGCGGCCAGCGACGCGCCAAGTACCAGCGCCAAAACCGCACACGCCAGCTTCTGCCACGAATTCATGATTCCTGGCCCCGGACCATGTGACCGATTACATCCGCTCCGGAATTGGCCAGCAAGGTTACCAGCGTCACCAGGATCGTGATGTTGACCAGCAATGGTAGATCGCGGGCCAGTGCCGCCTGCCACGCCAGTTGTCCGATGCCCGCGAGGCCGCACAACGCTTCGACTGGAATTGCCGCCCCCACCGCCATGCTGACCGACACTCCAGCCACGGCCAACAACTGCGGCGCTACCACCGGCACCACATGCCAGAAGAGGATGCGGGGCTCGGCCAAACCTTTCGCTCGCGCGGTGATGACGTGAGGCTGAGAGTAAGCCTTCACCAGCAGATTTCGCGCATAACGATATGTGTGCGGAAATACGATCAGGGCAATTGCCGATGAGCCCGGCACGTTCCACAGCACCGAGAGCAATGCCAGCACTGCCGCGGGAATACAAAGAAATGTTCCGCTGACGACCGTGGTCAGCGTGTCATAAATGGAGAGCCGCAGCCAGGCCGCACTCAACGCCAACGTCAGCGACAGCACCCAGGCCAGCGCAAGCCCGGTGGCGAGCAAGCGGAGCGTGAGCGGTGCCCGGTCGAGCAGCAGGGTACGCACGGGTTGCCCCAGGGCGAGCGAGGTTCCAAGGTCACCGTGTGCAGCGCGATTCATGTAGGACAAGTAAAACTGAAGGATGTTATGGTCCTGCCGCCTGGCTTCGCGCAGCGCCGTCACGCTCGCAGCGTTCAAGTGCGGATCAAGTTCTTGCACATCCGCCTCGAAACCGGGCGCGAGACGCACCAGCGTAGCGGAGAGCAATCCCCCAAGAAGGACAGTCGCTACCAGCGCCAGCGCATGCGCGGCAATTTTCCCTCTCACCATTTATTTCACCGAAGCCCGTTGCGTCAGAACATCGGGCCGCGACGCCGCCTCCGCATGGTGGGTTTGCTTTACCGAGTACATTCGTCGATCTGCTTCGGCCAGCAGAGCTTCCACGTCATATCCATTTTCCGGACAGAAGGCCGTTCCCACGCTCAGCGTAATCGCATCCCGTCCGCAAGTGTGACGCCCGGCTTCAATGGCGGCCTGGTTCAATCGGCTTGCTTTCTCCAACGCAGCTTCCGGCGTTAGGCCAGGCGCGGTGATCACAAATTCATCGCCGCCCATGCGTGCCACGTAGTCGTAACCGCGGCACGCGTCCTTCAGCCGTGTGCTGAACTCCCGCAACAATTTGTCTCCTTCCAGGTGCCCGAACGAGTCATTGATCTTCTTGAGCCCGTCAATGTCGCAGACCATGACGGCGAGTGAAGTCTTCATGCGGCGGCACCGCGCCACTTCCTGCGCCAGGTGCACAAACAGCGACCGCGCATTGGGCAGGCCCGTGAGGAAATCTGTGGTAGCCGAACTTTCGGCCTGCTGATACTTCAGCGCATTTTCCACCGAGAGCGCCACCTTCGAAGCCACGGCCAATAAAATCCGCAAGTGGTCTGGTGTGAAAGCATCAACAGATGAGTGATACATGGCCAGCACGCCTACCACGCCACTCAATCCCTCCAGGGGAACGGCCAGCGCTGAGGACAGGGTGGCGTATTTTTCCGGATCGGCGACGTAGCCAGCTTCCACTTGAGGATTGCCATTGATGATGGGCTTGCAGTTCTCCGCTACCCATCCGCATAAGCCCTCGCCCACGCGGATTTTCAGCGACGAAAGAACTCGAAAGTTCTCACCACTCACCAGTTCCGGCAGCAGCCAGCCGTTTCGATTCACAAATACGGCGATTGAATCATAGAGAATCAGTTTGCGCAGCCGCATCGACAGTACTGACAAGGTCTCGCTGAGGCTTAGGGAATTCCCCAAGTCCTGGCTCAACTCGAACATGGCTTGCGCCTCTTGCCGCGCGGATGCGATCGACGTCAGGAAGTCAGCCTCGGGCAACAAATTCTCCGCCCCTTTTTCGAATCCCGTCGCCGGTGCCAAACCCCGTTCCACGCGCAGCCCCTTGGAGAACCCGGAGGGAACAAAACCGGCCTCGTGGCTTTGCGCGATGCGTTCCAGGGCCACATAGCGATGCTCCAGAATCTCTACCACCTTTGCATCGAACCACGTGCCCGCTTTTTCTTTCACCTTGCTCATTGCCTGATCCAGCGGTATGGCTGGGCGATACTGCCGGTCCGAGGCCAGCGCGTCCAGGCAATCCACTGCCGCCAGAATGCGTGCTCCAATGGGAATCTCTTCGCCGGCGAGACCGGCTGGATACCCGGACCCATCCCACCTCTCATGGTGCGATCGCACAATGGGAGATACAGGATACGGAAAGGCCACTCGATCGAGAATTTCTGCGCCCACCAAGGGGTGCACTTTCATTTTCTCGAACTCTTCCGGCGTCAGCTTGCCCGGTTTGTTGATGATGTGCTCCGGCACGGCAAGCTTTCCGATGTCATGCAGCAGCGCCGCGGCTCGCAAGGCCTCGATCTCGTCCGGCGGCAGTCCGAGGTCCTTGCCGATTTCCACCGCGTAAGTTCTTACTCGCTGCAAGTGCGTATGCGTTGTTTGATCCTTGGCCTCGATGGCTAGCGCCAGAGCTTCGATGGTGCGCATGTTCAGCGAGGCAATTTCTTCCACATGCTTCTTCTCGATCTCCACCCGGTCTTTTTCTGCTTCCAGCCGTCCCAGGTACAGGCGATAGGAGCGGTACACCCAATAGATCAATGGCAGCACCAGCAGCGATGTCTGCCATCCGGCCTGCCGGTTCACGATCCCGACCAGGCCCACCGCGGCCGCTCCCACCAGGTAGTAAGGAAAGGACCAGAAGTAGCACTCCGACCATACCTTCCGGCTGGACTTGCCCTCGGTCAGAGCGATGACAAAGGAAATCGGCAGAGTGTTTGCCAGGAAGAAAACCAGCGCTGCCAGCATCAGCAAAAATGGTTTATTGGAGCCCATCCTTGCCGCAAGCCAGTGATAGCTCACGTAGCATAACGCGCTGGCGTTTGCCATCATTCCAAATACGTTGAAGACGACCTTGATCGGATCCAGCTCTTTCCGCGCGCGCCACATGCTCTGCACCAGAGTGGCGGTACACCCAATGACCAGCGTTTCCGGGAGGCTCAATTCCATCACGCCCAGAAGAATGAAAAGAAAATTGACTGACATGGTGCCGTCAATTCCGGGCAATTGCACTTTCAAGCCGGAGGCCAGGATGGCCATCGCCAGATAACACAGAAATCGCGCCAGATCGGCAGACTGCCAATGCCAACAGGCAAAGCACAGCACCACCATTCCAAGCGAGGCGGTGATCCCGACAAATAGTTTCGTGCGGATCGACATACTGTCGTTTGTTTTGTGCGCAGTGCGAAACAGACCCCGTCGCCTGCGTGGGAGGGTTCTCTCACGCAACCTTCAAGCGAGGCCTGACCAGTGGAAATCCTATTGTTGTTACATGGATTTAAGTAGCTTACTGACGTAACACCCCAAGGACTCAGTGGCGCTGTTTGGCAATTCGCGTGACGGCGACTCTTAGGCCGAAAAGCGCACAGTAACCAGTTACTTTCGTCATGATCCGAAGCCGCATACTTTCTGCAATACCTAGTCCCTGTGTCAAGATCGAGTCCAAACGCGGAGAATGTCACTGTCAAATCTCAATTCACAGCCGCAAGCGCCCGCCACCGATGTAGCACAAGCCGGCTGCGACACGCCGTCAGTTGCGGGTCCTGATGCCTGGACGGTGACGGGAACCCCCGTGTTATCCGCCGACCTTAACGGCACCATCACCGGGTGCAACGACGCAACCCTCGAGGTATTCGGCCAAACGCGCCAGGAAATTCTTGGCAAACTTCTGGCAGCCTTGGTGCTTTCTGAGGATGGCACGGCACAGCTTCACCTGCAGCAAACCATGGTCGCTGCTGTTTTGAAGGAAGGTGAGTATCGATCTCGACGCCAGTGTCAGACCAAGTTTGGAAAAGACTTCATCGCGGAGTTGTCCGTTACATTGTTGCGTGACGGCCGTCCCGCGCCAACGGGGATGGTCGCTCTGTTCTCTGTGGCAGAAGAAAAGCCGAAAGCAGGCGCAGTGCGCACCAACGAGCCGGAGCGCGGCACAGAGGAAGAGATGCCTGCGCAGACTGTTTCTCGCGAAATAGACGGCGGAGTTTTCATTGTGGCGAGTCCCCTCATGCATAGGTTCATGCGCATGGTGGACCGCGTTGCTGCGCACACTGAGACCGCCCTCATCACGGGCGAAACTGGAACCGGCAAGGAGCTCATTGCCCGCACGATTTACCGGTCCTCGCACCGGCGCAGCCGCCCTTGGGTCGACATCAACTGCGCCGCTCTTCCAGAAAACCTGGTGGAGAGCGAGTTGTTCGGCTACGAAAAAGGCGCGTTTACCGGCGCCGACGTGTCCAAGCCCGGGCTGTTCGAGCTTGCTGATAAGGGCACGCTCTTCCTCGATGAAATCGGTGAACTGCAGCTTCAAACGCAGGTCAAGCTCCTGCGCGTGCTGGATGGATCCCCCTTCTACCGCCTGGGCGGCCATCGCAAGATCAAAGTCGATGTCCGCATCGTCGCCGCCACCAATCAGGATCTTGATGCCGCCGTTACGGCGGGCCGCTTTCGCCAGGATCTTTTCCATCGCCTCGGCCAGCTTCAACTTCGCGTGCCGCCACTCCGAGATCGCCCGGAGGACATCGTCGCTCTGGCCGAGCACTTTCTCAACCTCAAGAAGCCCGGTAGTTCTTATACGCCGGAGGCCATTTCGTTCCTGCTTGCGCACTCCTGGCCAGGCAACGTCCGCGAGTTGCGCAACCTTGTCGCCAGAGTCGCGGTAGAGTCGAGCCATCCCGAAATCCACAAGTCTCAGATCGCAGCCGCAATGTCAGGCAGCCCGGTCACGCTCCGCCAATCCGCATCCATGCCAGTCGGCAACCTGGACAGCATGGAAGAACAGATGATCATTCGCGCTCTGGAGCGCAGTGGCGGCCATCGCAGCCAGGCCGCGGAGCAGTTGGGCATCTCGCGCCGCACTCTCAGCCGCAAGCTCAAGGAATACAACATCAACGTCAATCCCGGCGACGGGGCAAACTCACTGGGATTCATAAGTCTGGAACAGCAGAAGTTCTTCCGCGCTCGCATCCGGCTTTCCGTCACAATCAGGAACCAGCAGGGTGAGGAAGCCTCCGTCCAGGGAGTAAACCTTAGCACCGGTGGCCTGGGAGTGGACGGACTGAAAGAGCCGATGCGGTTTTCCGGCCTTCTCGACGTCAGTTTTCCGCTGCCCGACAGCGAGATCGTTTTTCAGGCGAAAGCTCGCATCGTCTGGATCGGCGAAGAATCGCGGGTCGGCCTCCGCTTCGCCGTCATCGATCCCGCACTGTTCGAGCAGCTCCAGCACTGGACCAACAAAAAGATGAAGGACGAAGGCTGGGAATCGCCTGCCTAACCTCAGTCGGAGTCTGTTCGAACTTGCAGTCTTGAGCTATGTCATATGGGTTTCCGGTTTCTAGTTTCCCGTTTCTAGATGAACCGTAATTGAGAAGTACCGCTCACTCCGGAGAAACTGGAAACCAGAAACCGGAAACTACGGCTAGTGCGCCGGCGCAGGCTGAGGCGTCGCCTGCGGAGCCGTTGCACCTGGGCTTGAGAAGTTCACCTTCGGAACCTCGCGCGATGCCGGCGAAGCTTCGAAGTATGCTTCGTTCGGCTTGAATCCCGCAAATCCCGCGAAGAAGCTGTTGGGAAATTGCTGCACGTAGGTATTGTAGTCGCGCAAAGTGTCGTTATAACGTTTGCGCTCGACCGCAATCCGGTTCTCCGTGCCTGCGAGTTCATCCTGCAAGCGTAGAAAATTTTCATTGGATTTCAACTGAGGATAGTTCTCGACCACCAGCAGCAGGCGTCCGATCGCTCCATCCAGCTGCCCGTTGGCTGCGATCTTCTCTTGCGGCGAGCCTGCGGAAAGCAGCGCAGAGCGCGCTTTGGCGATATCGCCAAACACGGTCACCTCCTGCTGCGCGTAGCCCTTCACCGTCTCCACCAGATTCGGAATCAGGTCGGCGCGACGCTGCAATACTATGTCGACCTGCGACCAGGCGGCCTTTACGGCCTCGTTCTTGCTGACCAGCGTGTTCTTCACGCTCACGTACTGGCCAAAGGCAAATAGGGTTATCAACAATAAAAGTGCCACAATAACCACGACCACAATCAACGCCTTGCTCATGAGAGTCTCCTGAAAAGCGCCCTCTACAAAGATCCTGCAGTACCCGAGTCCAGCATTCTATCAACTGCGGCCGTTACCTGCTCTACTGCCGCGAGGTAGCGCGAAAAAACGCTCGTCACATCCAACTTCCTGCGGTCCGCTTTCCGTTCTCTCACGTCCAGCACCTGTAGAATGCCCGAGGCATCAAACTCAATCTGCTTTGACAACGCCTGCACCGCCTCGCGCTTCCCCACCGGCGCATCGTGACCCAGCACAATAAGTGCGTGACGAAAAAGCGTGGCGAAGGACGAGACCGACCGCAGCAGCCCCTCCCACATGCGCGAGTCGTTGCCCGAGGCGAGTAGCAAGTGCTGGCGCAGCAGCGCAAGTTTTTCCCGCAACTCGTATTCCACCTGGACGCGGTGCAGGTTCGCTGGAATCGACAGACCTTGCACAACATCTTCGCCGAAGAGAACGCGATGGTGCTGTTGCAGATCGAGCAATTCAATCGTAAACACATCGCCAGAGCGCTCGATCTCATCCCGAGTCATGAACAGGGGCGGAGGCTGCTTCTGCGCGTCCCACCATTTCACGGCGGGGGCCAGCGCCTGCAATGCCGCGAATGAGCCGTCGCGAACCACGCAGAACAGATTCACATTCGAGAACTCGGGATGAAAATCTCCTGCGACCGCCGATCCGAACAGGATCACGCTCTCCAAATTCCCTCCAGCCGCCGCTCGCAGCCTGTCGACAAAGTCGGTAATCTTTTTCTCCGGAACCATTTGCACCCTCACTGGTTACCAGCTGCTGCTAGCCCCGCCGCCGCCGGAACTGCCGCCACCGCCGAATCCGCCAAACCCACCCCCACCGCCAAACCCGCCGCCCCCGCCACCAAAACCGCGACCTCCGCCGCCAAACATTCCAGAAAAAAGCATCCAGAACAAAATGCCGCGCAAAGGAGTAAAGAGGATGATCAATATAACGATGCCAATGCCTACAATCGCACCGATCGACAAGCCTCCACTCGGCTGATTGTCGCGCTCAACCGGAGCCTCCATCCGTAAGTTGGTAAGCTGAATACCGGCATCATCGGCAATCACCTTCGCAACTCGCGACGTAACCAGCAGCAACGCCTGGCTATAAGCTCCAGCGCGCATGAGCGGAACGGCTTCCCGCTGAAATCCACCCACCTTCCCATCGGGCAAGATGGGTTCGAGCCCATAGCCAACCTCAACGCGGGCGCGATGGTCGTCAATGGCATACAGGAGCAGCACTCCGCGGTTGGTGGACTTGCTTCCGAGCTCCCACTGATGGAACAGAGCAACCGCGTAACTTTCGATGTCAGCGCCATCGAGCGATCGGATAGTGACGATCGCCATCTTGGCATGCGCTTTCTCGTCGATCTGTCGGCAGATGTCATCCATCTGCGCTATCGAGCTCTGATCCAGAACGTGGGCAAAGTCGTTCACGTAGTCGGTGGGCTTGAGCTGAGCGATGGGTTCGGCCTGCGTCGCAACGATCAGCAGCAGCGCCCCGGCTACACCCAGCCACCATTTTGCGCCCCAACTCATCAGAGGGAAATTGTACAGGACAGGGAAAGAGGGGAGATTGGCGCCCGGCAGAAGCGTATTTTTGAAATGTCTTCCTGACAAACCAGGCGCAGGCGGCAAAGAAAAATGTCGCCAACCGAAAATGCCGCGAGTGCATCAGAACTCCATGCACCTTCTCAAACCTCGCTACTCATTGCTCGTGGCGCTCGCTTTGCTGTTCGTGGGCATCACCGCCTGCACGAACAAAGACAATCCGGATGAAATCCGCGAGCGCACCGCTGATGCAACCGCGACCATGCGGCGCGATACCAAGGCCGTGGTGGAAGGCGTGAAGGAAGGCATGGGCCGCGACAAAACCGTCAACATCAACAAAGCTTCCCGTGAAGACCTGCTGAGCCTACCGGGGGTGACCGAACGTGAGGCCGATCGCATCATCGCCGACCGCCCCTTCGGCGATACTCATGAACTGGTAACGCGCCACGTGCTCTCGGACGCGGAGTACGACAAAATCCGCGACCGGGTCATCGCCGAGCGCTAGCGCTGCCTTTTTGTGACTTCTCGAGGTTCCTGCGATATCATCATGGGGATGTCTTCCTCGCGCCAGAACCATCCCTTTCAGACCGACGACCCGCGCCTCGCGCCGATTCACGCCAAAGTTCGGGCTCGTGAGCGACTGGATGCCGACGACGCCCTCGCTCTCTACCGCACCGCAGATATTCTCGCCGTAGGCTGGATGGCCAACCACGTCCGCGAGCGCATGCATGGCGACAAGACGTATTTCAACGTGAACCGCCACATCAATCCCACTAACGTTTGCGTCGCCGCCTGCCGCCTCTGCGCCTTCGGCCGCAAGAAAGACGCGCCCGGCGCCTACACCATGGCGCTCGATGAGGTGTTTGAAACAGCCGCCTCCGGATACAGCGAGGCCGTCACGGAATTCCACATCGTCGGAGGTTTACATCCCGATCTGCCCTTTCAATATTTTCTCGATCTCTGCTCCGGCCTCAAGCAGCGCTTTCCGCAGGTGCATCTCAAGGCCTTCACCATGGTCGAGGTCGCATATCTCTCGAAGCGTGCCAAACTTTCCATTCGCGAAACCCTCGAACAACTCAAAGCCTCAGGCGTGGATTCGCTCCCCGGCGGCGGCGCTGAAATATTTGCCGACCGGGTTCGCCACATTATCTGCGACCACAAGATCGATGGCGACCAGTGGCTCGACACTGCCAGGCTCGCCCACCAGATCGGATTGAAATCCAACGCGACCATGCTCTACGGCCACGTCGAAAACGACAACGACCGGGTCGATCACCTGCTCAAACTACGCGCGCTGCAGGATGAAACCGGGGGATTCCAGACCTTCATCCCCTTGGCCTTCCATCCCGATAACACTCCATTGCAGCACTTGTCGAAAACCACCGGCATGCTCGACATCAAACAGATCGCGGTCAGCCGTCTGGTGCTCGACAACTTCCCGCACATCAAGTCCTATTGGCAGATGATGACCGCCAAGATCGCGCAGATCTCCCTGCGCTTCGGGGCCGACGACATGGATGGCACAGTGATCGAAGAAAAAATTTACCACGATGCGGGAGCCACCACGCCGCAAGGCATGCGCCGCGAAGAACTGGAGCGCTTGATCCGCGCCGCCGGCAGGGAACCGATCGAGCGGGATACGTTGTATCGGCCGGTTACCCGCACGGAGACGTCAGTCACGGTCGCGGTGTAGACCACGACTTCCGCAAACACGGGCGCGCTATGAAGGATACTAAGAACTCGAAGGTCTCAAAAGGCCTGCTTGGTGAGGGTTTGGTCGCGGTGTTTGGCATGCCGCAACGGTTTGACCTGGCTCTCGGGGAGTTCGCACATTAGACTTGCTACCGCCCAAGTAGCGCAATTGTCCACGCTCGCGCAAATACAAAGGTCGGAGCAGGGAAGTCGCGCCCCTTCTTCTCCGGCCACTGGAAACAAGAAACCTGAAACTGCCTCAGAGCTTCTCGAAGAACTCACACGCCGAGCACGAAATATATATGCCGCCCGGCACGCCGCGCTCGCGGTCCTTCATGCGCTTGACGATGCGCGTCGTCTTGCCGCACTTGGGACAATCCGTGCTCTTGCTGGTGTCCATCACCTTCTTACGGTCCGCTGTTTTTGCGATCTTCGCGCCCACTGCCATGGTTCGTCTCCCCTGATCTCAATTGCGCAGCGATCCGTTCGATTTCCGGAAATGATCGTAGATGGGATGTTTAAGAAAGCTAAACCGGGATCCGACAATCCACTCTAGAAGACGTGTCGCTGCGTCGTGTTTCTCTTACCAAAGCTATTTTACAGTAACGCTGTGCAGTTGTCTTGCGCGCCTGCTGGCGTTGACCCCGTATCCTCGCCCCTGCTACCGTCTTATGTTTGCTCTTCACGGAGATTCTCATGCCTGCCATCAAATTTCGCGGTGTCGATTTCATCCAGTTCGATTCGTTGCTCACCGAAGAAGAGCGCCTGGTCCGCGATACCACGCGCAAGTTCATCGAAGATAACCTCATCCCCATCATCGAAGAGTGCAACCGCGCCGGCCGCTTCCCGCGCGAACTGGTCAAGCCCATGGCCGATCTCGGCTTCTTCGGCGCATCGCTCAAAGGCTACGGCTGTGCCGGCATGGGCAACGTCGAATATGGACTGATGACCCAGGAACTCGAACGCGGCGACTCCGGCGTGCGCAGCTTCGTCAGTGTGCAGTCGGCACTCGTGATGTATCCCATCTACGCCTTCGGCAGCGAAGAGCAGAAGCAGACCTGGCTGCCCGTCATGCAGAAAGGCGAAAAACTCGGCTGCTTCGGACTCACCGAACCCGGGTTCGGCTCGAATCCTGGAGGCATGCGGACGCGCGCTCGCAAAGTCGGCAACGAGTACATTCTCAACGGCGAGAAGATGTGGATCACCTCTGGCACCATCGCCGATGTTGCCGTCATCTGGGCCAAGGTGGAAAACGAAGATGACAAGATTCGCGGATTCCTGGTCGAGACCAACCGCCCCGGCTTCAAGGCCGACGACATTCACGGCAAATGGTCGCTGCGCGCTTCAGTAACCTCGGGGCTTTCGTTGCAAGATGTTCACGTTCCGGAATCGAACTTGCTGCCCAAAAGCGACGGCCTGAAATCGCCGTTGATGTGCCTCAACCAGGCCCGCTACGGCATAGCCTGGGGCGCGATCGGCGCGGCCATGTCCTGCTACGACTGCGCCCTGCAATACGCCATCTTGCGCAAGCAATGGCGCGACCAACCCATCGCCTCCCACCAGCTCGTGCAGGACAAGCTCACCTGGATGATCAGCGAGATCACCAAAGCTCAACTGCTCGTGCTGCAGGTCGGCCGCCTGAAAGATGCGGGCAAGGTCGAGCACCAGCACATCTCCATGGCAAAGCGCAACAATGTCTGGATGGCCCTCGAGTGCGCCCGCATATCGCGCGACATCCTCGGCGCCAACGGCGTCGCCGACGACTATCCCATCATGCGCCACATGATGAACCTGGAATCAGTGAAGACCTACGAAGGCACGCACGACGTGCACTCGCTGATCATTGGCCAGAGCGTGACGGGGATCGATGCATTCTAGAGAACGCGGAAGAACATGGAGATCTAGCGGCGGTAGCGCGGCTTCGGGAGGCAGGGGCATGCAAGCTCGTCCTCGAATTCGTTAGAGCTCTTGTCTGGCCACTCACTGTCCTCGCGTTGTCTCTCTTCTTCCGCAGCGAAATCAAGAGACTACTAGCCAGATTAAAGAAGCTCGGCCTACCCGGGGGCTTTCCCTCGATTTACAAGAGCAGGTCCAGGAGGTAAAGCAGTTGTCAGAAATTGTTCAGTCTGCTCCTGAGCGGTTCCCCGCGGAACGTCACGTACAGGAGGCAAAGCAGCCATCAGAAGCGGTTCCATACACTTCGCCTTCAGGCGGTCGCAACACGATTGCCCAGCATCCCGCTCACCGAGGCGAATGCGCGGATGATTAAGCTTGGGCTCTCGCCCATGTTGAGCGGCCTTGATATTGCCTATTATCGTTCCAAGGCAGAATCCGATCCCGTGCTCGCTCTCGCTGGCTTGCGAATCGATTTGGAGATGATGATGCGGAACGTAACCGTCGGGTTTAAATTGCAATTTGCCGCTTCAGGCCCGATTCCCCGCCTTCTGGGGCGACTCAAAGAGGCTGGAGCAATCACGCCCGACCAGATGCAGCTAGCCCAAAAGATCTTTAACGTGTGCAATCAAGCCATGCATGGGCGGTTTGTATCGCGGCAGGAAGCAGAGGAGGTGATCGAAGCCGCTGAAGTTTTATTCAGGCAGTATCTCGCATGGTTGAGTTGGGGCTTCAACGACAATTGGAAACCGAGCCAACCTTAGACCCTGCGTTTTCTGGCAAAAGTATAGATCTTGACATGTTCGCGTTATGCGAACTATAATATTCGCATAATGCGAATCTGAGGCCACCATGCACGTCATCAGCCGCAAGAAGCTAAAGGGAGCGGCTACGCGGCACCGGGACCTCGAAGGCCCGCTCGATGCGTGGTTTCGCATAGCTAAGAAAGCTTCGTGGAGGAATCCGGCAGACGTCCGAAGGACCTTTTCGAACGCGGACGCCGTTGGCAAGTGGATGATCTTTAACATCAAAGGCAACCAGTACCGGCTGATCGTTGAGATCAACTACGTGTTTGGCCGCATCTACATCCGCTACGTTTTGACGCATGCCGAGTACGACCGGAAAGGTTGGAAGCAATGAGTGCGACCGCAGTCCGATCTGAATACGCTTCTTTGTTGACCAGCACTTTGCCTTCGGTCATCCGCAGCGAGGCGGAGAACGAGCGCCACATCGCGATGCTCGAAGAGATAGATCGTAAGGGCAAACGTATGAGCGCGGCCGAGCGGCGTATGGCCCAGTTGCTCACATTGCTCATCGAAGATTTTGAAGAGCAGCACTACGCACTCAAAGCGGCCGGACCGGTAGAAGTTCTCAGCGAACTTATGTTGGCAAATGATCTGAAGCAGAAAGACCTGTTGGATGTTTTTGGTACACCCAGCATCGTTTCCGAAGTTCTTGGAGGAAAGCGCAGGCTTACCACGGAACACATCCGCCGCCTTAGCCATCGGTTCCACGTTTCACCAGAAGTGTTTTTCTAAGTTGTGAAGACTCTGAAACCCTCAGGAGGTCGGTTTCTCCCGCGGAGGTTCCACGGCGAGGAACTCTTCGGCGAAGCGCTGGCTGTAGTTCTCGAGCAACGTCGGCACGCGCCGCGGATCGGATGATCGCAGAACCAATCCCGCGTGATGATGCCTCTTAATTCGCAAGAATACTTCCGGATCGTTGTATCCGGAAGTATCGGGATCATCCTGCCGCGCCAGCGAAAGAATCACTCCCGCATACTCTTGACGCACCGGGGGAAGCCGGTAACTTCCGTTTCCTCCCGCAATCTCGATGCGGGCCCACTCCCGCCACAGATTGATCCCCGTCGCAGCCTCGACCATCTCGTTGATGTAAGCGCCTCCCACGCGCGCCGCACACTCCAGAAAATAGAGGTGCCCATCGGCATGCGCCTGAATGAATTCCGCATGAGCCACGCCGCGCACCAATCCCAACGCTGCAATCAGGTCCCGATTGATCTGGCGCAATCCTGAGTCTGCGTCACTGCCCCGCGGCACGGTGAACGTCGTAAAAACTCCGCCACCCTGCGCCACATTCATCGGCGGCTTGCCGTATTTGCTGACATTGGCGAAAACCACCTCGTTTTCCGAAACCACCGAATCCACGTGGTAGACCTCGCCCGGGACAAATCTTTCCAGCAGAAACGACGACTGCTTATCCCCCAGTTGCTCCAGCACCGGCCACAACTCTTCCGCCGCGTGAATCTTCTTGATCCCAATCGCCGATGCCTCTTGCCGCGGCTTCAGCACCCACGGCCCCGCCACGTGTTCAAGGTAGTATCGGATGTCGCCGTGGTTGAACACCGGAACAAAATCTGGCACCCGCACGTCGCGATCCAGAGCCCTCATGCGCATGGCCAGCTTGTCGCGGAAATAACGCATGGTCGTCAGCCCCATCCCCGGCACGCGCAGATGTTCGCGAAGCGTCGCTGCGGTCTCCATGTCGTATTCATCGAGTGCGACAATGCGGTCGATCTTCTGGTTTCGGGCAAGGTGCGTGACCGCCTGCACGATGTCAGCCAGCGGAATCTCAGCCGGAAGATAGAACGTATCGTCCAAGCTTTCCCGCGGCCAGTCGGCATCGCGCAGCTTCTCCGCCGTGAGCAGAATTACGCCGCAGCCCTGGCGCTTGCACTCGCGCATGAACTCCTGACCTTTTTCGTACGTGGTAATGCATAGAAGGGTGATTGGACGCGGCTCAGGCATGGCATTCATCTGGCAGCAGGTCTGCGAGAATACCACGCCGATGCCAGCCCGAGAATCAATTATTCAATCGGACAGATGAATCCTTTTATCGACCATTCTTAGTATCAGCCGTGCACCCACTCCGATCGCACCCACTCCGCCACCAGTGAGGCCAACACCACAAGGAGTGTCGTCCAGACAATGTAGAGAGCTTCCTGCTCGATGGCGCGGTGCAGCTGTTCGTTGACTTCGATTCCCATGGCATTCAGCAGACCGTCCGCAAGGCTGTGCAGGCTCTGCATGACTTTCGAGATCATGCTACCGTCGCTCCGCAGAGCGCTCAGGCTCAGTCCTCCCAGCAGTCCAGCGGCACTCGCCTGGAATCGCTCACTTGCCACGGCGACCGCAATCACAGACAGTACCGTGCCATTGACCAGGCCAACCACGAACGAGCAAGCGAACGGCCAATGGATGTAAATCCCGAGACTAAGCAACGCTACGTTGACCACAACCCAAAGGACGCCCAACAGAGGCATTAGCACGCGGTCCGATGACATCGTCACGGGCCTTGCAACCGATAGTGCGCCATCCGATATAGCAGCCATAAAGCCCTCCGAGATCTCGCTGGCCTATAGTGCCGGAATACTGCAATTCGTTTCACTCCGCCGACAGCTTCCTTCTTGACCGCGACACGCGCAATGGGGCATGATTCGCCGTGCCCTCGGTCCCTAGCGTTCCGTGGGTGGCTGGGAGGCCTCATGGCTACGCAAACTCGTCCGGAAGGCAAGGCTCGTAGTTTCGGGGAAAACATTGAAAGCGACCTGGCCTCACGGTTTCTGCGAGTGGTGGAAGTGGCGGCAATCGCCTCGGCCCGCACCATGGGACAGGGCGAGCGCAAACTCTCCGACCAGGTGGCCACCGAGGCCATGCGGCAGACCATGGACTCCATTCCCATGCGCGGCACCATCGTCATCGGCGAGGGCGAGCGCGACGAAGCGCCCATGCTCTACATCGGCGAAAAAGTCGGAGCCGAATTTCCCGATGGCCGCGAAGTGCCTGAAGTTGATATCGCCGTCGATCCGCTCGAAGGCACCAATCTCTGCGCTACCGGCGCGCCCGGATCGATCACCGTCCTCGCCGCTTCTGAACGCGGAGGCCTGCTCAACGCTCCCGACTGCTACATGGAAAAAATCGTGGTCGGACCTTCCTGCAAGAATGCCGTCGAACTCGATGCCCCGGTCGCCGACAATCTGAAGAACATCGCCAAGAGAATGGATCGCGACGTGGAAGATCTGGTCGTGATCGTGCTCGATCGTCCGCGCCACGAAAAGTTGATTGCCGATATTCGCGCCGCCGGCGCCCGCATCCGCTTGATCGGCGATGGCGATCTTTCGGCCGGCATCGCCGCCGCAGTGATCGGTACCGGCGTGCACGCCGTCATGGGATCGGGCGGAGCGCCGGAAGGCGTGATCACCGCCGCCGCCATCCGCTGCCTCAACGGCTACATGCTCGGCCGCCTGGTAGTGAAGCCCGACCAGGAAGAACGCCTCGCTCGCATGGGCGTGAAAGATAAGAGCAGAATCTACGAGGCTGAAGATCTCGCTCCCGGCAAGCAACTCATCTTCGCCGCCACCGGCGTTACCGACGGAGCCCTGCTCAAAGGCGTCCGCTTCTTCGGCGAAGGCACGCGCACCTCTTCGGTGATCCTCACGCAACTCACCGCCAAAGTGCGCTTCATCGAAAGCATCCATCTGGAGAAGGGACCGGATGTGAAGGTGAGGTTTGCGTAGCGAGTTCTCGTGCGAAACTGCCTGAAAAGTACGTTGACTGTCCTGTATAGAATCATCTAGAATAATCATCTAGGTTGAAGATTTATGAAGACAATAGGACTGTTCGAAGCCAAACAGAAACTGTCGGAACTGGTCGAACGCGCCAGCGAAGGCGAGCAGATCGGGATTACGCGGCGGGGCAAGCTGGCCGCGATAATCGTTCCCGCGCGAAATGGTGTCAGTTTGAAAGAAGCATTTGCCGACATTGAGCGGATCCGCAGGCGCGCCAAACCGCTGCCCAAAGGCGTGACTATCAAGGATCTGATTGAAGAGGGCCGCAGGTGAAGCGATTTGTGCTGGACGCTTCGGTCACTCTAGCTTGGTTCCTGGACCGCCCAACCGCGCTATACGCCGACCGTATCAGGCAGCTATTGCTCCGCGGCAACCGGGCAGTCGTTCCGGCGCTTTGGCAGTTAGAGATTGCGAACGGATTTATCGTCGCCGAACGGCGTGGCCTGCTGACCCCTTCAGAGACAACCGAAACTTTGCAAAATCTTGATGTCATAATCGCGGAAGCGATTGAGAGCAGTCGCGATACTTTTTCAATGCGGAGCGTCATGCACACGGCCCGGGAGTTCCGGCTCACAGCTTATGACGCCGTCTACCTCGAGACAGCGCTGCAGCAAGGGTTGCCACTAGCAACGCTCGACCGACAACTGCTGACCGCCGCCTCCAAGGCCGGAGTCGAAATCGTTTCCTGACTCGAATTCCTGAACCTTAGCCTCGCTACTTCAGATACTCCGAACCCTTCTTCAGATCCTCGGGGACATTCGGGAACGGCGGAAAACTCTGTGAGTATCCCTTGAGCAGGCTGACGGTCACCTCGGCGCGGCGGGTGCCGTCGTGAATGGCGATCTTGTGTGGACGGTCTTTCGAGTAGCCTTCCCACAGCGAAACTCCGGCATAGGCGCCGTCTTTTCGCAAAATGTAGTAGATCATGTCGACGAAGCGCAGCTTATTCATGTCACCGTTGTAGTTACGGACAATGCGCTTTAGCGCGTCCATGCCAGCCTCCTGCGGAGACATTCCGTGGCGCATGTTTTCGACGATCGTATGAGCGCCCGCGACCTTGATGTTTTCCTCACCGCTGCCGGTCGCGCCAGCCGAGCCCACATCCTGATCGGTGTAGCAACCCGCGCCGATGATGGGCGAATCGCCGACGCGTCCGGGAAGCTTGAAGGACAATCCGCTGGTGGTGGTGCAGCCGGAAATTTCTCCTTTGTCGTTCAATGCCGAGCAATGGATGGTGCCCGTGGGTGGAAACAAAACTTTACGCACGGCGGCCAGTTGCAGTTCCGGCTCAATGCCGAGACCGGCGGCGCGGGCGCGCAGGTTCTCGATGCGCTTTTGCCACAGTTCCGCCTGCGGCTTGCCGTTACTCGGACTCGACTCCGGAGCTTGCCAGTGCGGGTCGGCGAGGCCAGGTCCCCACCAGTCCTCACTGGAGTGGAATTCCTTCCAGAGCAACCAAATCTTGCGCGAGTGCTCGGTGAGCAGGTTCTCGCGCGGGAAGCCGACGGCCACGGCGAAGCGCTCCGCGCCTTCGCCCACCAGCATGACGTGTCCGGTATGCTCCATCACGGCCTTTGAGACCAGCGACACGTTCTTGATATTGCGCACGCCGCCGACCGAGCCGGCGCGCCGCGTAGGTCCGTGCATGCAGCAGGCATCGAGCTCGACCACGCCTTCTTCGTTGGGGATTCCGCCGAGGCCGACCGAGTCGTCATTAGGATCGTCTTCCGGACCTTTGACGACGCGAAGCGCGGCATCCAGCGTGTCGCCGCCACTTTTCAGGAAGGCGAATGCATCCTCGAGGTAAGCGTAGCCGTTGTTGGCACAAACGATGATGGGGCGCTTAGGTGCTCTGGTTTGCGCATCTTGCTCCTGTGAGCCCGCGCTTTGCTTCGACTCTTCCCCTTGGGCTCGTGTTCCTACTCCGGCAGCGACCGCTCCGAGAACGGATGTCTTTACAAAATCACGGCGCGAGAATGGCATGTTCCTCCTGCTGATGCGAAAGCGGGAGCATATCATGCGGCGAAAGCTTTTCACCACAGAGACACAGTGACACGGAGAGGACCAGCGAAAACAAGCCGGGGTGCCCCATTTCTCGCGTCCGTTGCGAGAAAGACCGCCCTGAGCGAAGCCGAAGGGTGGGATTCCACAACCCTCAACCTTTTCGGATATTGTTTCCCTTGACAACGCTTTTCGTCGCACGTAAGATTGTGCTGCACGTGATTATGTGCTTTATATGAAGACGAACATTACCCTCAAACTGGATGCCGACCTTCTACGCGAGGCCCGAGTGTTAGCCGCCGAAGAGGACACCTCGATTAGCGCCATGCTGGCGGCGCGGCTGGAACAAATCGTACGCGAGCGCCAAGCTTACCATCGTGCCCGAAAGCGGGCACTGGCGAGGCTACGTGAAGGAATGGACCTTCGTTGGACGCCTGCTCGTTCGCGCGACGAGCTACATGAGCGATAGCTGGCTGGTACGCACCATGGCCGACAAATACTTCGTCGATACCAACATCTTGATTTACGCCCATGACCGGTCTACGGGGATCAAACACGAGCGGGCTCGTCAACTCATCGAGAGCTTGTGGACGAGCGGGCAGGGCGTCTTGAGCACGCAAGTCCTGCAGGAGCTCTGTGTCAACCTGCGGCGCAAAGTTGCGCGTCCGCTCGCGGTGGACGAAATCCGCCTGCTCATCCACGACTACATGAGTTGGGAGATCGTGGTTAACTCTGCTGAGGCCGTGATTCGGGCGCTGGAGATCGAAGCGCGATACAAAACCTCTTTTTGGGATGCTCTCATCTTGCATGCAGCAGAGCAATCGGGCGCGGCGATCCTCTACTCGGAAGATTTAGCGGCGAAGCAGAGTTACGGCGCGGTTCGAGTGGTTAATCCGGTGCTTGGATGAATTAGATGGGGTGCCAGTTCGCGTGGATGTGCCTGCAAGGATCTAAGCACAAGGACTTTACAATAGTGGAATCCCACCTTTCGCAAAGTGCGCGAAAGTTGGGCTACTCCTCTTCCTTCATCGCTCCCGCTCAACCAAGTCTGGAGCGAAAACAAGACCCCTTCAATGGTGATGAATGTGACGGAACGCTGCAAACAGTGTTGCCAGAGATCCCAGAAGCGCCGCTAATCCGGTAAGCACACCCGGAATAGATGTCCAGAAAGAAGATTTGTTGTTTAGGTCGTTCATGTGGGACTAACCTCCGTTCGCGGGCCGTTAACGTAACCATCCTTAATGCTCATGTTCAGTATTCACGCCGGCCCACCAGTAGTAGTGCAGAAGGGAACTAAAGCGTTTCAAAAATAGGCAAATTTCCTTTCTCTGCAGCGCGAGTCAAGAGACAAAGTTGCCGGGTACCCCATCCTTGCGCGTTCTTTGCGCAAGGGTGGGATTCCACGAACGCCAATCACTTTGGATTTTGATCTTTGGCGACTTCCCACAGCGCATCCTTGTGACATCCAACCTTGCGCCTCACCTCAGATTCATTCATGATTGCCCCAGCAGAGGCAGCACTGATCGCTAAGCCGAGCGGGAACAAAATCCGGCGGTAAGTCCTTCGTGGTCTAGATTTTGACCTCTAAGTTCTTTCCCCGCCGGATTTTGTAGGGAATTTCACGCTAACGTGATGATTCCAGAGATTGGGGGGAGGGGGGAGGGGGGGATACCCCGCTTTTTCCGAGTCGGATCCGCGCGGATGAGCGATGAATCGCTGCACAACACTGTCGCCGAAAAAATAAGTTCAGCCGAAATCCACAGGCGGCAGCGGAAGGCAGGTTCCTCACCGGGCTTGGCGCCCAATTCGAATGACAAAAGTTCGGAATGACAAAGAGTCGAGTGGTGAAACGCCAGGCATCAGCCGCTGGCTAGGCCGCGGTAACGGCCCACCAGTCCGGCTTGGCGGCCGGGGGAGGGATTTATCGAGACGTCGGCGATCGAGCGCACGTTGTTGTTGCCGTTCTTCTCGGAGCGGAAGCGCAGCAGGGCGGCGATGTTGCCGACCTTGTCGAACTCCGCATCGTCCCTGACGTAAAACAGTTCGACGTTGTGGCGGATCACCCAGGGCAAGATCGCTTCCGCCACATCCACCACTTTGCGAGTTTCGCGTCCACAAACCGGACAGAAGCTGACGAGGTGGGCGTCGAGATGGCCGCAGCCGGTGCACTCGACGGCTTGCGCAACATAGTGATCGCCGAGCAGCAGGGTTTGTACTTCGCCTAACTCCAGCGAGTGCAGAACGCGCCGCAGTCCAGTAACGCCGCGACCATGGCCGCGGGCCTGATCGATGGTTTCGCGAACCGCTTCGCTACAGCGGTTGTTTTGCGAGTCGGCGAAAATGCGTTCGGCTTGCGCACGGATTTCGTCGCAGCTCACGTGAGCCAATTCAGTGGAAAACCGGCCCAGCAGCCGCTGCGAAACATAGGAATGCAATTGCGGTTCGAATTGTGACCAATGGATTTCCTGGCAGCCCAGGATCCACTTTTCGAATGTGCCTTTTTCCAAAGCGTCTTTGAGGTACTCGGCGACGAACTTGAAATGCTGGCGGGTCTCATCGGCGACGCGGCGCTCGGCATGGCCTCCGTCGTAGCCGGCGAAGCCGTCGCCACGGCCGCGGCGGGAGAGCGGATGAAAGAATCCTTCGCGCTCGTTCAATTCGCCCAGGCGCAGGTCGAACATGCGAGCCCGATGACGATCCACCAGGACGACGCCAAGGCTGGGAGATGCTCCCTGCAATTGTGCAAGGGGCTTCAGATGGAAATGGCGATTCACGATAAGTTGCGTGCCGCTCAGATGTGGAGGCAAATCATACTCGCGCCAAAAGCCTTGCGCGGCGCAGGCGAACACAGCCTTGGCGTGGGCGCCGTTGCCGCGGAGGTCGTGCGCCAGGCGCACGATGCGGTCGAGATCGGCGCGGGCCGACTCGCATTTGTCTTTATTATGATTATGACCATGACTGTAACTATTGCCGTTGCTATTGCCCTCCAACTGGCGCAAGGCTTCCCGCGCCAGGTCTTTGGCCAGGATCGCGTCCTCCTTGTGGGCTTTGTTGCGAGGGGTGGTGGGCTGAAAGTAGAAACTGAGAGCGCAGGCTCCCTGATCTTCAAATTGGGCTAATTCATGGACTTGTTCACGAGTAATCATTCGCGATCCCGCTTCCTTTCCGTTGAAATTGGACTTAAGCCGTCCCGGTGGCTGCGAACCGGCCTTTGAATTGCCGCACGAAATTGGGTGATTTGCGCAGGTGATCGCGCGCGGCAGCAATGGAGTTCGACACGCCCTCTGGCGGGACGCCGGTGATGGCGGAGATTTCGTCAACGCCGAAGCCTTCGATGGCATGCAGGATGAAAGCCTCGCGCTGGGCTGGAATCACGCCGAGCAAGGCGGAGGCGATGAGGCGCATCATCTCATCCGATCCCACGATCTGTTCGGGCGTCGCGATCCGGCCGTCAGCGATGATCGTTTCTTCGGTAATCGCTTCGTCGGGCTGATGGAATTGCAGTTCGGGCTCGTCGCTGGCTCGGACGTTCTGCTTGCGGGCCGATTCTTCCAGGCGCACGGCGCCGCCGTTTGTTCCGTCAGGACGAGAGAGTTGATCCAGCGCATTCAGAGCGAGGCGGTAGAGCCAGGGTTCCAGCGCAAGCCGCTCCGGCTTCTCATAGCCATCGCCCAGCGCGGCGGCGATGGTTTCGTCAATCACTTCGTCCTTGCTGATCGACTCCGGTGCAACCTGATCGGCGGTTTCGCGGAAATAGATTTCGCGCTCCACAAAGCGCTCCAGGCGCGAGAGGTTTACGTTGACGTAGGAGCGCACGTCGTCGGCGGAAACGGTGGCAGGAAAGACCGCGGCCAGGGTCTGCTCGAACGGGACGGAAGTGTTACGGCGCCCCGATGCCTCATTCTGCCGGCGCGGCCACTTGTGGGTGGAGCGCAGCAGTTCCTTGTGTTTGTTGACCTGTTGGAGAAGATCTTCGAACGCAGTCTTCACCGCGGCCGCGGCGGCGGAAGCTTTGGCTTGCACCGCCATTTGTCCTGAAGGCAGGCGCAGGTTGAGCGAAACGCTGGTTCCTTCGCGCGCCGAAATTTCCTCGACCATCCCTTTCAAATGAATCAGGTCGGGACGGAAGACCTGCAAGCGTTTCCGCAGTTTTTCGATCTGATGTTGGATGTCTTTTTCTACAGCGGGAGTCTTATGAAGACGGTAACTGATGTGGACGTTCATGAGCACCTCGGGTATTCGAACGAAGCAGCCGCAACCCAGTGCTTGCTAAGAAAATTGTACACCCGCAGGAAGGGCGCAACGCTGGATTCAAAAAACTGATTTGACCGTTCGGTAGTTTTGGGAATGGTGAGGGAACAAGGAATCTTGACGCAAATTAATTTACAGGCGGTTACCTCGCCAGATATGATCCGTGCCAGATATGATCCGTGAACTATGAAACTGGCAAAACTCTTGTTTATTGCGGCTCTGGTTGCGTCGGCTTACGGTCAATCTCCAACCTCGAAAGAGGTTGAGGTTGTTTATCCCGAAGCGCACGCGCTGTACTTGGATTTACATCAGAGCCCGGAACTGTCCTCGCATGAGACGCAGACGGCGGGGAAGCTCGCCAGCCGGTTGCGCGGCCTGGGCTATGAAGTGACGGAACATGTCGGCGGTGCGGGGATTGTTGCCATCTTGAAGAACGGCGCAGGGCCCACGGTCATGCTGCGCACGGAACTTGACGCGCTGCCCGTGGAAGAGAAGACCGGACTTTCTTATGCGAGCAAGGTCCACGCGAAAGATGATGCCGGGCGCGATGTTGCCGTGGCGCACGCGTGCGGACATGACTTGCACATGGCGGCGATTCTGGGTACGGCCACGATCATGGCGCACAGCAAGGACAGCTGGCATGGAACGCTGATGTTGATCGGCCAGCCGGCGGAGGAGACGATTACCGGAGCCAAAGGAATGCTCGACGACGGGTTATTCACTCGCTTTCCCAAGCCGGACGTGGCCGTGGCAATGCACGTGGGCAACGAACTTGCGGCGGGGACGGTGGGCATTACTCCAGGAATTTACAATACGAACGCTGATTCCCTGCGGATCACGATTTATGGCAAGGGCGGGCATGGGTCGGCGCCGCAAACTGCAATCGATCCAATTGTGATCGCAGCTCGAACCATTCTGGCGCTGCAGACCATCGCATCCCGCGAAGTGAAGCCGACTGAAATGGTGGTGGTCACGGTCGGCTATATTCAGGCCGGCACCAAGAACAACATCATTCCGGACCACGCTGAGCTGGGGCTGACGGTGCGCACCAGGAAGGTGGAGGTGCGCCAGCAGGTGCTCGCGGCCATCGCGCGAATTACCAGGGCTGAAGCCGAAGCTGCGAATGCACCGCGTCCGCCTTCGATCGATCGTTATGAGGGCACGGACTTGGTGTATAACGATCCCGCGCTGGCACAAAGGCTGCGCGAGGTACTAGAGTCAGCTCTCGGAAAGGAAAATGTGGTCACGGCTGAGCCGATTACGGGTTCCGAGGATTTTTCTTATTTCGTGGAGCAGGGGATTCCGGGTTTTTACTTCAGTCTTGGAGGAGCAGATCCGGAGAAGTTCGCGCAGGCCAAGGCTGCGGGGACGATGCTTCCTTCGAATCACTCTCCTTTGTTCGCGCCTGATGTGGACCCGGCGCTGCATACCGGGATTGCGGCGGAGGTGTCGGTGTTGAGGAATTTGCTGAATGGAACCGCGGGAGGATTGCGCAAGATCGGCGAATCGGCGGGGAAGTAGCTTCAACCATCGCCATGGCAGGTTAGCGGTTCGCAAGCGTCGAGATGTCGCCCAGACCAAGTAAAGCAACGTCTGCTGTCACCAGCGTCAGCCGCAACAATTGAGCAGTAGCCGCCAAGAATCGATCCGCCGGATCTTTATGGCTCCAAGGTAGCCGCCGTGCGGCCACTGCGATCTCGTGCGTCAGCGGCGCTTCCATCAGTCGGGCGGTCGCGTGGGCGACCCAAGCCCCGAAGTCCGCAGGCAAACGAATTCTCCCTCTAGCATTCAGTGTGAGCACTTCCCAGGTGCTGATAGGAGAAAGCCAGATCTGGTTTCCTGGATTTCTCAATTCCTCGAGGACCCTTTTGCCGAGGCGCTTGTGATCTTCCAGGCTCCAGAGCCAAATGTGCGTGTCGAGAAGCAGGTTCAATCGCGCAAGACCTCCCAATCCTGTTCGTCGTTCGCAGGAGAGACAATGTCTCCCAGAATCTCAAACGTGCCTTTCATGGAGCCGATCCAGTCCGCCTCCGCTGTTTCGGCAGGAGCAGGTGAAACCTGCGCGACCGGCTTGCCAAAGCGAGTGATGCAGAGGGGCTTCTTGGTCTTTTGTACCTGATCAATCAAGGAAAGACACTTGGCTTTGAACTCGGAGATGGCGACCCGTTTCATAGTGTCCAGATAATTAGATCATGGTCAAAACCAATAGTCAACCATGAAACACAACACCGGATTGCCATGCTCGAACGCTTGAGTCTGACCTTTCGTTCTTGCTGATGAAGCCGAGAGTGCAAGTCACTAGGCCTCGTGAGGCTGTCGGTCTCCTCACCGGGATCTCATCTAGGGCCGACAGACGCCGAGGTCCTTGTCCATATTCGTCGTCACCCATACAAGCGTATGGTTGGTGTTTTTAGACCTAGCTTTCTTACCCTTTAGGCTCATTCGCTCGCCTAGAGTGATGCCCACCGTGTTGCCGGATAGCGCGTAAACTTGCTGGTCTTTTTCGTCGGCGATGGTCATCCCATTTCCTTCCGAGCTGACACATCCGGTAATCGTCCTGTCTTTTCTTGATTCGTGCAAGATCACAACAGTGATTACCACCGCGATGGCCGCAGTCACCGCCACAATCCCGATCACAATGTTCCTGCCGGCCGTGTCGAGGCTATTTGCCCTAGCAGGGGCGGCGACCGCCACGCTAAGAGCAACAATCAGAACTCCACGCCACAGACTTTTGGGGAGCATGATCTTCTCCATGATGTGAGGATGCGAACTGGAATAGCCCGATCCGGAGCGCATGCCGTTTGTCAGCGGCAGTGTTTAACCGGAAGTTTTCTTGAATAGGAAAGCGAGCCATAGTACTCCGGCCCGCCCGAAATCGTAAAGCAATTTTCTTTAGGAGCTGATCTGACTCAGAATCGCGCGCGCCTCCGCTGCCGGGTCCGCAGCTTCAGTGATGGGACGGCCGACGACGATGTGGCTTGCTCCGGCGGCAATCGCTTCGGCGGGAGTGACCACGCGGACCTGATCTGCGTGGCCGGCGCCGGCGGGGCGTATGCCGGGAGTCACGATGGCGAAATCGTGTCCCAGTTCGGCCCGCACCGCGGAAGCCTCTCGAGCGGAGGTGACGATGCCGCTGCATCCATTCGCCAACGCCAGGGCGGACAAGCGCAGCACCTCATCCCGCACCGTTTCCCGAACCCCGATGTTCTTCAGATCGTTCTCGTCGAGGCTGGTCAGCACGGTAACGCCCAGCACAAGCAAAGCGGGATTAGTGGCGCGAGCCGCGTCCACCGCGGCGCGCAGCATCTTGCCGCTGCCCGCCGCATGCACGGTCAGCATACTCACACCAAGCTGCGCCGCCTCATGCACGGCCGAAGCAACCGTGTTGGGAATATCGTGATACTTCAGATCGAGAAAAACCCGCCGTCCCGAAGCGACCAGCTCCCGCACCACCTGCGGACCCGCAGCGGTATAAAGCTGCATGCCGACCTTATAGGTCAGCGCCGAGTCCCCCACGGCCGCCACGATACGCTCCGCGGCCGCGGCTGTGGACACGTCGAGCGCAACAATCAGTTTCTGGCGCGAATCAGTTTCTTGGGAATTGCCGTCCAGCGGACTACTCTTGTGGCGATCATTCTCTCGACCGCTGCCAGGGATGAGATGGGGCAGAGTGGTCTGCATCCCTAGCAGTGTAAGCCGTCTATTGTAGTTTCGCCATAGGGTGGTTGGCGGCAATGGTTTGGTAGACCGACCGGTGCTGGGACGTACCTCGTTTCACAAGGTCGAGCCTAACTCTCTGCAAGCCGCGTTGTTGGAATTGCAGAGCCTGGGCAGCGCCATACGAGAGATCGATGATCCGGCCTTCTACGATTGGACCGCGATCGTTAACCTTGACCACAACTGCCCGTCCATTGCGCAGGTTGGTAACCCGCACATAGCTTCCCAACGGAAGGGTAGGATGGGCGGCCGTCATGTCGAACATGTCGTAGTCTTCGCCGCTGGCTGTAGGTTTACCCACGAAATCCTGACCGTACCAGGAAGCGGTGCCAACTTGATAGGGTTGGCCCTTAGCCGCCTGTCTCCGGATTTCGGGTTGGATTTGAGCTGATTTACCTGGGGCTGAACTGGCCTCCGAGTTGTCTGGGCCCTGAGCCGCTCCCAAGCCGATGACCAAGAAAGCGATCATCAGTCCATGAGCTGTACGTCGTCGCATTCAGTTCTCCTCGCATCTCAAAAAGTCGTCCTAGCTAGGCTGTTTGGTTACTGGTTATGTAAATCGTAGAGGGCTCCCTGGGGCTTGTCAATCCGAAAGTGCCTGGACTATAGTGACCGGATAGTAATCGATATGTGCGTAACCTGTTGTTAATCATGAGAAATATGCGGCATGTGATTGTAAGAAATAGACTTAACTGTTTATGTAATAGTAACTGCGTGATGCGCCGTACTCCGAGAACTATTTTCATCTCCAATCGATTCAGTCACTTACAGCTAAGTTCTTTCTAAGTTGTTTATTCGCAGTATTTTAGGTACAAACGTTCATAGCTCCGAACGAGAATTCTTTTGAGTTTGTCCAGATATTGGTTGGACTATGGCTGGTAAACCACCTGTTGTGCTGACAATTGCCGGCTTCGACCCTTCGTCGGGGGCGGGGGTGACGGCGGACATTAAGACGATCGCAGCCCACGGCTGCTATGGAGTGGCCTGCATCACCGCTATGACCGTACAGTCCACGGCTGGCGTTTGCCGGGTAGAGGCGGTCGATCCGACGCTGGTGACGGATACATTGCAAGAACTTGCAACCGATATCGCAATCGCAGCGGTACACATCGGGATGCTGGGCACTGCCAAGGTCGTCAAAGCGGTAGCGGACTTTCTGAGCCAGCGCTCGGGCAAGGCTGGGTTGCCTAATAGGTTGCCCAACGTCGTTCTCGATCCCATCCTCAAGTCATCCTCAGGGGCGGACCTACTCGATGCTCGCGGTCGTAGGCTGCTCATCGAAAGCCTCATTCCTGTCGCCGACGTGATCACGCCCAATGTGGATGAGGCCGCCATCCTCACCGGAGTGAAGGTGACCGATCTTGACGGAATGCGAGCCGCAGCCGAGAAGTTGCACCGAATGGGGTTGGCCGCCGTGGTGATCACGGGCGGGCATCTGGACGAGGCCATTGATTTGTTGAGCTTCACCACCAAACGTGGGGTCGAGCAGGAAGTCTTCAAAGCCGAGCGCCAGCGTTCAAATTCTACCCATGGCACCGGGTGCGCTTTCGCCACGGCAATGGCTTGCCACCTGGCGCTCGAACGGGGATTAGCCGAAGCCACCTTGCTGGCCAAGACCTATGTGACTGCTGCCATTTCCGCCGGCCATCCCCTGGGACGCGGAACCGGCCCCGTTCATCATCTCTACCGCATGCACCAGCAGCGGCGCACGGCGACCTCGGGAAGTGAATCTTAAGAACGTATCGCCGTCGTCCCGCGGCGGCTGGGAATCTCCCAGAGGGAAGTAGAAAGCGCCAGGATACTCGCTGCGGTGGGGCCGAGATGCTCCTTCGCGAGCTTGGGACAGGCTGGCGAGACGCCGGCGCTACTCGTTGTCTGATGGCTTCTTCAGCAGAATCCCGGCCACAAACGACGCGGTGGCGGCCAGCAACCATTCGATCCGCCACATCTGGATCGCCTGGAACTCCGCCAGATTTGAGGCTCGATAGAAAAGGCTGACGCCAAGGGCTCCGGCCACGCAGCCCAGGCCGATCATAAAAGCGACCAGCGACGCCGTAGGCAGACCGACCCAGCGTTTGATCTCGTGGAAATGCAGATAGTGAAGCCAGCCAGGGAAGGAAATCTCGCGCCAGAGAGCCGCAACCGAGCCTGCCCACGCCTGGAGCCGTGCCACGTTCGGAGCCGACAATCCGACGATTGCCGCAGCGTCCGACCCGCCTGCAACCTGTGCCAGCCGACGCTGGCCGCAGGTGTGGCAAAACCTGGCACCGATCATGAACTCGCTGCCGCATTCGGCGCAGGCCTGCGCCATTTCCTGGGACGCAGCCGGGAGTGCAGCCTCCGCCGCCGGTTCCAGCACGGTCGGAGACCGCCAAAATTCCTGCTGCGCGTCGTTAACCACTTCAGCCATACCTAGAACGTTGGCTCCAAATAAAGCAAGCGGACAGCCAAAGCATGCTTACCATTAACGTATTTTCGCATCAAGTACTTGCGACTGCCCTCACACCCTGAGTGCAAGCTGGTACGCGCAATTATTACCCGCAGCTCCGGGTAAACTTGCCCCAGTACCTTAGTTTTCAGGGTGTGACTGCGGGGATTATAGAGCCCAACCGCTGCATCATCACGAAATTGTCGCGTGTGACTCGATGACGCCTTTGGTTCGTCTCGTGCTGTGACGAACTTCGGTTAGACTAGAAACTCAAGGGTTAACCGTAGGGATGCAGTCGAGCCTGACATTAGTGAAGCGTTTCGTCCAACCGAGCACGTTGTCATGCCTCGTCATCTTATGGCTGTCACTTCAAGCCGCCGCTCAACCACATACTTCGGCCGGAAGCACTCCCCCAGCAACCGCGGCTGCTTCTGCCGAGCACGATGCTTTGCTCGACGACGCTTTCGATCACTTCTACAATCTGGATTACGACCGCTCGATCCAGGAGTTTGAAAAAGTACTGGATCGGCGACCGACCGATCCCTCTGCGGTAAATCACCTTCTTTCCACAATTCTAATGTGCGAACTCTATCGCATGGGCGCGATGAACAGCGGCGAGTATGCGAACGACAGCTTTATCGGCCAAGCCCACCGGACCGCCGATCCCAAGGTGAAAGAGCGGATCAAACAATTAGTGGACCGCGCCGAAAGTCTTGAAGAGCAGCAACTCAAGTCGAATCCAAACAGCGTTGACGCGCTTTATGCGCGCGGCGTTACCCGGGCGCAATTCGCGCTGTATACCGCGCTGGTGGAGCGGGCCTGGTTTTCCGCCCTACGCAATGCCGTGGGCGCGCGCCGCGACCACGAACGCGTGCTCGAACTTGATCCCAATTACGTTGATGCGAAGCTGGTCGTGGGTACCCACAACTACGTGACCGGCAGCCTGCCCTGGAGCGTGAAGGCCGCGGTGGCATTGGTAGGGCTGAGCGGGACGAAAGAGAAAGGGCTCGAATATCTGCGCCAGGTGGCCGAGAGCAGCGGAGAAAACAGCGTTGACGCCAAAGTCGTGCTGAGTCTGTTTCTGCGGCGCGAGCACCGCTACGATGAGGCCCGCGACATCATGCATGACTTAGCGGCGCGATATCCCAGAAATTATCTGTTTCCGCTGGAGGAAGCCAATCTGCTACGCGCTGGCGGCCACGGGCCGGAGGCCGCGGCAGCCTATCGCAAAGTGTGGCAGAACGGCCGGGAAGGGAAGTATAGCAACTTGCACTATGAAATAGCGGCGTGGGGACTGGGCGAGTTACTGCGCAGCCAGAAAGATTATGCCGGAGCCGCCGCCGCTTTTGAACTGATAAGTGAATTTCCGAACCCAGATCCGGAGACGCTGCAGAAGGCGAACCTCGCCGCTGGTGAGATGTACGACCTGCTGCAGAAGCGCGATTTAGCCATGAAGAAATATCAGATCGTGCTCGCCGAAAATGCCAGCTCTCCCCCCGCGGAGCAGGCACGCAAGCACATCAGGGAAGCGTATCGGGAGTAGAGTAGGCCGCCTTGACACGCGCGTTATTCTGTTCGTGTGGACACTATGACATCCATCAACAAGGAATCCATCGAGCGAGAGGCGGGCTCGTTCTTTGGCGACAGACCTCCGGGCGTCGCCCTGAAGGCCCTCGACGACAGAATTTTGGAATTGAGTCAATGTATTGCTACCCTCAAGAACAAAAAAAACTGGGCCTCCGGATCGTCAAACCCTGATCCAATAGCGCTGGACCATGCGTCCGAACGGCGAGACACCCTGGAGAACGCCCGCTACAGGCTGCTGATGAGCGTCGGGGGCGGACGCCGTCGTTAGCGTGACCTAGGTCCACTACTTCCTTTGGTGGACTGATCCCGCGCTCAATCCCTCGATCCGGCGCAGCCCGTTCTCCGTTACGCATCGTTAAGAATTCGCCTTGACCGCGATGTAGATCTTCTGGAACATCTCCGCGGCCAAACCTTTATATACCTTGCGAGCGTCGTATGCGTCGGGATGGGCAAGGATGTAGTTCACGATCCGAGCGCAGTCATTTTGGGACAAATGCGGGTGCAAACCAACAAGGGCGGTCTCAACTTCTCGCTTATACGCAAGCCACAACCTCGCCTCATGCGTAGAATGTGCCGCGATGTCTGGGACACACTCTACTTCCCCGTCAAGTCGCGGCCAGTTCGGTAGGTACTGCAGTTTGCCCGCGGTGTCCCAGGACAAATGATGTGGGGTGTCGCCCGCGTACTTGAAGCCGGAGAAATCGAACTTCGGCACGTTTGAGCACGCGTCCAAAATCGCCTCCTGAGAGCAAAACGCTAGCATCCCGTTCAGCCATCCCCGGGCATACGGATCGACGCCGCATATTTGATAGAACTTGCGCCTATGCCTGACATCGGCAAACACCGCGCCCACCATCGTGCCAATTGCCTGCCCCATTGCGTAACTTCCGGCCGTTGCGTCGGCCGCATCGCTGCGCGAGACTTCTGTTGGCAGCCCGTTAATGGTTACGATATTGCCCAGGGTCTGCGCTGTCGTGCCATCCGAAAAGTACAGAGTATTTCCGGAGCGAACCGCCGACAACCCGTTAGAGCAATAGACCGCCTGCCCGTAGTCCAAACAGGAAATTTGCCCACGGGCAATGCCGCGGGCGAAAAACACAACGCTGAAACAGCTCAGGATCATCCAGCGGCTCATATCAAAATCATAGGTGACGCTTGCTGAACTTAACCTCGAATTGGGGCTCGCCACTTTGCTCAACCACTGCTGAACTGTGCTCCATCCTTGCGTTCTTGCAAGGGTGGAACTTCGTGCTTGGCGTATCGAGAGTAGAATAAGTGGCGCGCCCTGTCTATGGAGACGATGTCCCTGCAGACGGTTAGGTGGTCAACGTGGACGTGAGTGCCTAGGTGAGTCATCCGCCAACCCAAAGCTGTTCGTCATCGAGTCGAAGTGGAGGTGACTATGGACCGCGAATCGTTCGTCGGGTTGTGGGATATGTATTGTGGCTGGGTGCACTCCGAATTGTTGCTGCAGACCGACGGCACTTACAACCATTCTCTGTGGGGCGGAGTGCAAAGCCACTGGGGCGCGTGGTCGCTGGTAGATCAGAATGGCCAGTCTTTTCTGGTGCTGGAACTAAAGGGCGCGCAGCCGCCAGCTTATCCGAGTCTATTGGGCATGGTTTCGATGAATTGGCCGAGCACCGAAACGTGGGCAGTGACGACGGTACAGCCTAACGATATCTACTTCTACCACGCGCACATAAAACGACGGGTCCTCGCCGGCTTGCCAGCAGCCCCGGTGGCGGCGAACTCTTTTTTTTCAGCCCTGCAGCTTCCGACCCTCCCGCCGATTCCGGCCTTCCCCCAGATTCCTGAGATGCCTCCTCCGGTCATGAATTTTCCGCAGATGCCTGCCCTGACTCTTCCCCCTCCCGAATATTCCGCCCCGCCGCCTCCACCGCCTCCGGACGCCCACCAGTCGCCGGTGATGGCACAGTGGCTGGACTCGGTGAATGCGGCGCAGGAAGTCTACGCGAAGATGTTCACCGACAGTATGCAAACCACCAGCGGCATTAACACGATGGAGCAAAAGGAATCTAACGCCGAGTTTAGGCAACATCAGCAATTCAATGCGACGTTGTTAAGGAGCACGACTGTCGGTGCAGCGGCCTTCAACCGTGCCATTAATCCCAGCAGGCTCCGCTAGCCTCTAGCGATGCGAGTGGATTGGTTCCGCTGAAAATTATTGTTGTCTATGCGTATTCCTGCGTATATAAAGAGGAGTCGAACTAAGGGTCAGGAGCGGCTTGGTTTAACTAGAGAGCCGTAATCGACCAGCTACACGGGCCCATTGCAGAGTGTCAGAGGAGGACGCATGGGTACTACATTGATAGCGGGCGGTTGGACGCCCGATCCTTATCCGCAGCCCGATCCGAACCCGCCGGCTCCCTATCCGCAGCCCGACCCAAATCCACCCGCTCCGTATCCACAACCTGATCCGAATCCACCCGCTCCTTATCCACAACCCGATCCGAATCCACCCGCTCCTTATCCACAACCCGATCCAAATCCACCCGATCCCTATCCACAGCCCGATCCGAATCCACCCGATCCTTATCCACAGCCTTAGTGGCTGGTTTCGATATGAGCGAAGCCTGCCGACGGCGAAGTTGCCTAGCGTCTCGGATGGACGGAACTTTCGGCTTACAATTACGTACTGTTCTGTAGGGATTGCCTTGAAAGGGCACGAGCATGTACTGCAACTATTGTGGCAAAGTGATTCAGGACGACGCGGCGGTTTGTGCCTATTGCGGCATTCGCGTGGGCGCCTCGATAGCGCGCAAGCAGCTGGTGCGGCCGCAGCAGGGACGCAAAATCGCCGGCGTGTGCCTTGGTTTCGCCGAGTACTTTGACATTGACGTGGTTCTGGTCCGGCTAATGTGGCTGATCGGGTCGTTCATGACGGGCATTGGACTGCTTGCCTATCCCATCGCCTGGATCGTGATGCCGGAAGAGCCGCTGCTGCTGACGGCGCCTGTAGGAGCGCAGCACATGGCGAATCCGTAGCTCATCTGGCCATAGGCAGGGCTCAGACCGGAAGCCGAGGGCCGGAACCGGGCACGGAGTTTTGATTAAGTCTCGCGCATGCAGAGCATGGATTCCCACCAAATCAAGAGCGGCGACGCGGGAATCGTCTATCGCGTGCTGGGCGAAGGCCCGCCGGTGGTTCTCCTGCATCCTTTCCCCGCGAATCATGAATTCTGGCTGCCCGTGGCTCAGGCGCTGGTCACGCGTTACCGCATCATTCTTCCCGATCTGCGCGGGCACGGAGATTCCGGCGCGGGCGAAGGTCCGGCCACAATGGACAAGCACGCCGCAGATATCGCCCATGTGATGGACGATGCCGATATCGGCCGCGCTCCGCTGATCGGAGTTTCCATCGGCGGATATGCGCTGTTCGAATTCTGGCGAAGACATCGCGGGCGCGTCGCTGCTCTCGGTCTCTGCAATACGAAAGCCCCTGCCGATTCCGCCGAAGCCCGTGCCGCACGCCTGCAGGCCGCAAGCGACGTTCTTGAACGCGGCACCGAACCGTTTTTCGAGAGCATGATTCCACGGCTGTTGGGTAAGAGCACGCGGGAAACGAGGCCTGACTTGGTCGCTGGGGCTTTGAACATGATGCGGAAGATGTCGCCGGAAGATGTGGCGCACGTGCAGCGCGGCATGGCCGAGCGCCCGGACTCGGTAGATACATTGAAGACTATCAATGTGCCCACGTTGCTTGTAACTGGTGAGGAAGACATCCTGACCGGCTTGAATGAAGCCGAACTCATGCGCCAGCACATTTCCGGCAGTCAGGTGCGCGTGATTCCGAAGGCCGGCCACTACTTGCCCTGGGAGCAGCCAGAAGAAGCGGGCAGGCTGTTGCGACAGTTTCTGGAGCGACTATAGGAATGTGTTGTCACGTCCGGGCCTGACTCGCGTTAGAATTGCGGACGGTATGAAAAAGCTTTTCGCCGTCCTTTCATTCGCACTTCTCGCCGTTTGCGCTCATTCGCAAACTCGCGCCGTCCACAGGCCCCGCATTCTCGGAATCGATCACGTCAGTTTCTACACCACTCAGCTGGACGGAGTGAAAGAGCTTTACAGCGGCATGCTCGGCCTCGCTTCCGCCCCGCCAGTAGAGTCTGGCGGGCTGGTGAGATACATGGTAGGCGCGCAGTGGATCGGCTACAGTACCGCGCCCGATCCCAATGCGACTGACAGGATGGATCACGTGGCCTTCGCTACCGCCAACATCGTCGCCATGCGTAGGTACCTGGTTGCGAAGGGTGTGAAGGTACCGGCAATCGAAGGACACATCGGCCATAGCCTGAGCTTTACCGTGGCCGACCCGGAGGGCCATCGTATCGAGTTTGTTGAGCGAGGCAAATCCAAACCGTTCGCGCCACCTGATTCCGCGGTATCGCGCCACATGATTCACACCGGATTTCTGGTTTACAACCGCGACGCGGAAGATCACTTCTATCGCGACCTGCTCGGCTTTCGTCCCTACTGGCACGGAGGAATGAAGCCTGGCGACACCGACTGGGTTTCGCTGCAAGTTCCAGACGGCACGGATTGGCTGGAATACATGCTGAACCAACCCGAACATCCTGATCCGCAACGGATGGGCGTGATGAATCACATCTCGCTTGGCGTCGCCGATATGAAGAAGGCGCAGAGCATTCTGGAATCGCACGGCTGGAAACCACATGGGGACGAAAAGGCGCAGATGGGCAAAGACGGCAAGTGGCAGCTCAACTTGTTTGATCCCGATCACACGCGCATCGAACTGATGGAATTCAAGCCGGTGGAGAAGCCGTGCTGCTCGGATTTCACCGGGCCGCATCCCACGGAATAACGCGCAGCCATCACACCTTGAGGAAGATTCGTTTTCGCCAGAGGAACCACAACAGAATCCAGCAGAATAAAACCGCGGCCAGCGAATAAATCAGAGATGCATTAGCCGCGCTGAACCCGAGGGACACGAACTTGGCTTGCGCCGCGTCATGCCACATTACCGGCCCGTTTGGACTCTTCATGGTGAACGAGTAGCCCGGACCGTAGACGAACGAGTCGACGACGAAACCGGCGATCGCGTTCGTTCCAAACACGAGAATCGGCATGGTCCAGGCACCGCGACATCTCTTGATTTCCAGCAACCAGTAGAGCAACGTGAGGAAGAGCAAGGCGAAGCCGCCGCTGAAGAGCACGAACGAACTGGTCCAGAGATTCTTATTGATGGGGAACCAGAGATTCCAAATCTCACCCGCCACCAGGCCCAGAATTCCAGCGCACAGCATGTGAATTGCTTTCGTGCTGGGACTTCTCTCCGAGCGCAGCCAATAACCGGTCAGCACCCCGATTAACGTGGTGGCAATTGCGGGAATCGTGCTGATGATTCCTTCCGGATCGCGGGTTCCGTTGAAAAGATGTCCCATAAACAGCTTGCGCTCGAGCCAGGCGACGAGGTTGTGATCCGGGTCCATGAACGGAATGCTGTGTCCCGGCCGTCCAAAGCCGGGAACAGGGACAAAACGCAGGATTGCCCAGTAGCCGAGCAGACACGCGCACATGGCAATCCACGTAGTGCGGCGGCTTGACCAGAGAACAAGAATCGCCGCGGCGAAATAGCAGAGAGCGATTCGCTGGGTTACGCCTTCGAAGCGCCAGGTGTGCAGGTCGAGACCGATGATGGGAGAGGCGTTCACGAAAAGGCCGATGACGATCAGGATCAGGCTGCGCTTAAAAGCGTGGAATAGGATGTGGGTTCTGGATTCGCCGCGCTGAAGGCGGGCGGCAAACGAGAACACCATCGAGATGCCGACCAGAAATAAGAAAGACGGAAAGATGAAGTCAGCGGGAGTCCAACCGTTCCAATCGGCGTGCTTAATCGGCCCGTAAGCCAAGTCGTCACTGCCGGGGTTGTCGACCAGAATCATGCCGGCGACGGCCAGTCCGCGGAAAACATCAAGGCAGAGCAGGCGTTCGGAGAGAGGTTTGGCGGATTCGAGCACTGGCGGAGCTGCCCTGATGAGTGGTTGTGTGGCTGACATGGTCGGGACAAATATAGGCGCGCACTGAGTGGCTGTCACTTAAAGAATGCTGAGTTAGGTTGCTTGCAACAAGGTCCACTGAGGACAGCGGGCGAACTGGGCATCTGTAATCAGGACCGAAACTGACATGATCGCCCTGCGATTTGCTACAATCCTCCCGCCATGATTGATACGGTTCTAGTTGCAGAGAAGACTGTGGTTAGCGCCAAGGGAGACGGCCCTAGCGTCGAGGTGAGCGGCGCAGGCAGACGCGTGTTCTTGTTGACTCTCGATGTCACTAAGATTATCGAGCAGGAGTCGCTTGAGGTCAGCGTCCATGGTTCCGCGGATGGCGCGGCGTGGGGAGCGAAGGCGATTGTCACGTTTCCACAGAAATTTTACTGCGAGCAGACTCCGCTATTGCTCGAACTGACGGCGCATCCGGATGTGAAGTTCGTGCGCGCCCATTGGGAAGTGGCACGCTGGGGACGCGGCGTTGAGACTCCGATGTTCGAGTTTGGCGTGAGGCTCAGAGAGATTCCGCCGGAAGTCTTGCGCGAAGCCAGCGCTGAGGCCAAAGCCCTAGCTTGAGCAATTGTTGATTTGTGATGTTGATTGAAGAGCTTAACCCCAGCAGTCGATCAGCGCATAGGGCGGTTTTTAATCAACAATCAGCAATCGTCAATCAACCATGCGCACGGGGCAGCATGACCCGTTTCCCTTCCGTTATATTGATCCCAGGATGAAAAGCGAGTCAGAGGTGATCGTGCGTCCGGCGCGCCACGTGCGTGGCGGCGTGAGTCTTCCCGGTGATAAATCCATTTCGCACCGCTATGCCATGCTGGCGGCGCTCGCCGATGGCCCCTCGCGGCTGGAAAACTATTCGACGGGGGCGGACTGCGCCAGCACGCTCGGCTGCCTGCGTTCCCTCGGGGTGAAGTGGGAGCGCAGGGATGGTTCTGACAACGTCATCGAAGTGCAGGGAACCGGGCTGTCGTTGACCGCGCCGAGCAAGCGGCTGGATTGCGGGAATTCAGGTTCAACCATCCGCATGCTGACCGGCATTGTTGCGGCGCAGAAATTCGCGAGTGAGATGGCTGGCGACGAATCGCTCTCCCGCCGTCCCATGGAGCGCGTGATCACGCCGCTTACAGCCATGGGGGCGCAAATCACCTCGCAAAATAGCCGCCCACCGTTGCGCATTACTGGCGCCGAGCTTAGGTCTATCGATTACAAAATGCCAGTAGCCAGCGCGCAGGTGAAGACTTGCCTACTGTTTGCGGGCCTTCTGGCTGACGGTGAAACGCGTATTCAGGAACCGCTGCGGACGCGGGATCACGGGGAAGTGGCGCTGCGGGCCTTCGGCGCACATCTCGAGCGCAAAGGAAACGAGGTGCGGATTCGTGGTGGCCAGCGCTTGCGCGGCATCGACGTGCGAGTTCCCGGCGATCTTTCCAGTGCCGCGTTCTTTCTCTGTGCCGCCGCGCTTTTTCCCGGCTCGCAATTGACCATCACCAGCCTGCTGATGAATCCGACGCGCGCACGCCTGCTGGATATCCTTATGCAGATCGGGCTGCGTATCTCCGTTACGCAGCTGGAAGAGATCCACGGCGAACTCGTAGGTACGCTGCAGGTCGCAGGCGGAAAACTGAAGGGCGCGACCATCGCAGGAGCCGATACAGCCGCGCTGATTGATGAGATTCCTGTGCTGGCCGCAATCGCTCCTTATATGGAGCAGGGAATCGAGGTCCGCGATGCGAAGGAGTTGCGCGTGAAAGAGTCGGATCGCATCGCCTCCATCGCCACTAACCTTCGAGCCCTGGGCGCGAAGGTAGAGGAACGTGAAGATGGTTTGAAAATTCCCGGCGGGCAGTCGCTTCGCGGCGCCGAACTCGAATCTTTCGACGACCACCGCATCGCAATGGCCTTCAGCATTGCCGCTCTGCGAGCCCACGGAGAAACCTTGATTCGCGGCAGTGAGTGCGCGGCGATCTCTTACCCGGCGTTCTTCTCTACGCTGGAAGGCCTGATCGAGCGCTGACTACCATCCTTAATTCCATCTAACAGTCGCGAGTGATTGCATCTCTGATCGATGTTTGGGTTACTTCCGTTCGATGTCCTCTGTGATCTAACCAGTACGCGCCATATTAGAAACAATGGATGGTGAGATGGTGTTTCTGCTGGCCGGGCTTTGGCCAGCCAGCGAAACATCCGAATCAGTGTCACACTCACTGGAGGGTTCCATGCGCTGTAAATCAGTTGTGCTGGCATCGCTCTTAATGGCCGCGACGGCTTATGCCAAAGATCCGAAGGCTTATCAGGACGCTAAGTTGATGCAGATGGATTCGGTGCAGTGTGGTGTCGCCGAAAAAGACGCCAAGAAAAACAAGAAAAGTCAGGACCTCCTGTGCCAGGAATATTCGTTGCAGACCGATCACGTGGTCTACCGCATCCGCCCCAAGGACGACAAGCACCCTGTGCTGCTGCCGATCGGCGAGAACGCACAGTTCCGGCTGGAAAAGGACAAGATGCTGGTGCGTGTAGCACAGTTCGATAGCAAGGAGCGCGAGTTCGTTATCGTGTCGGTCAAGCCGCTGGGCGATAGCTCTGCCGACGCCAGCCCGGCCCGGCCCAACCACTTGCAGTAAATCCAACGCACCGCGTGTAGTCGAGCGCTACCAAGAAATGAGGCTGAGGCTCCCGTAGATGCTGCCGGGAGCCTCGGCAATTTTTGTTAATGCGCAGTGACTAATCCTGCGGCCACGCCGTCATATTGTCCGGATCAACCCATTCCTGCAATGTGACGTCGCCGGTGGGCACACCGTTGATATCCAGCTGATGTTGGAAGCCTAGGACGTCGCCCCAGGATGAGGCGTAAGCCGGCGCGGAAATATCCCACTGGGTCGCGGTACCGTCAATGGCTACGCTTCCGTACAGAATTCGTCCCTGTGGATATTCGGTGTCGGGAAGAGTTCTCTGCAGGTAGAACTGAGCGTGGTGCCAGGTCTCAGTAGAGAAGCTGCAAGGTACGGCATTGGTGGGAGCTGGATCCGATTCGGTTTGAGTATTTGGCACAGCAGGTACCCAGCGGCCTCCGCCGCTATTGTAGGATTGGTCCCACGTATTCCATATTGCGGGTCCTCCTCCCGAGGGGTGATAGTTGCACTGCGTGCCCATCATGTACTTGTATCCCCCCTTGGCCTGAAATAAGTCGAATTCAAAGGCCTGTCCGTCGGTTGAAGTGTCGCCGGACAGATAGAAGTAGAAATCCCAAACGAAGTTTTGCATCGTGTCCTGGCCGCCCAGCGGTGGGACCTTGTAATAGAACAGCCCGTCTGAATCTTTTGGTCCGGCTAAGCTGAATTCGATACTTCCGTTGCTATCTCTCTCCGGGGTCTGATCAAATGCGATAGTAGTCGTCCCGTTGTTTGTGCCTCCCGCACAGCTTGTAGTTCCGCAAGACCACCAACCTGGCGCATTACCTTGATCGCTATTTTCCTGATCGTCTTGCGTGTTATCCCATGCTTGAGCATTGGATGGGAAGGTGCCGGGAATCGCCGCCCCGGATGCGGTTATCGAGAGAGTTGAGCTATTGCCGCAGTTGCCGTCAGCGTCCCACGCGCGCACGAATACACTTTGGGCCAGCGCGCCTCCAGTCGTAGTGAGCGGCAAGATCACCCATGCGTTCAATGTGGAGATACCGTTTAGGTACATTGGTTGGCCTTCTGCGAAGGGTATATCCGACCAAGCGCTGGTATAGACCGCATATCCCGTAATGCTGACCTTGGCCGACGAGGACGCGGTTGCCTGAAAATGAAGTGGAGTGGTGTAAGTGCCTGAGGTGGACGGCGAAGTTAGGTTAACCGTAACGATGCTGCCGGGGCAGGTTGCGCCTAGCGCAGTCCCCGCCCAACCTAGCCAAACTATAAATACCAATGTTCCTATGCTGCGGCCTTTCATTTCAATAGCTCCTTTTCGCGATGTTACCTCTGTCGTTGAGGGGTTCAGACTTTCCGGATTAGTTAGTGGGACTATAAGTGGGCGCTACGCAGCATTGTGACTTGTGATGAATTCAATCGTCCATAGGACGGTATCTGTAGGCGGGTAATTCTTTCTCTGTAGAACGCCTGAGCAGGCTCAGGGAAAGGGATGATGCGAGAGTGCGCCGCCCTTGAGTGTGGGGCTGATGACGTGGGCGTTTGTATGGTAAAGTGGTGCCCACGAATTGGCCGGGACCGCGGGGTCGGGGCCAACTCACTCACACTTTGAAGTCCCAGAAGGAGCTTGCCATGGCTACCCTCCGCGACATTGTGAAGGACCGTAAGGTTTACTCGATCGATGCTGGACGCACCGTACTGGAAGCGGCGCGCTTCATGATGGAGCACAACATCGGCGCCCTGCCCGTGCTCCGGAATGGAGAACTGGCGGGCATCTTTTCCGAGCGCGACGTTATGAATCGGGTCGTCGCTGTGGGCCGCACTGCCGGACACACTGCCGTGGCGGAAGTGATGACCGCGAATCCGCGAGCGGTGAACGTGGATGAGACCGTGGAAGAGTGTCTGTTCATCATGCGGGAGTTCGGCTTCCGGCACCTGTGCATTGTGGAAGGCAAGGATCTGCGGGGAGTGATCTCGCTACGCGACATCCTTATGCACCAGGCCGGCGAACTTCAGCGTCAGAACCGGCGCGCCGCATCGTAAGAGCGGACTTGGGGACTCTAGCTTTCGGGCTTCGGCTTTCGGCGTTTTCCCAGATTCGGTCTCCCAAATCGTGAGTCCAGAAATTCGCTTCCAGTTCAGTGCGGCGATTTAAACGCTCAAGCCTGAAAGCCCCTTCGACTTCGCTCAGGGCAAGATCCGCCTGAAGCCCGACTTCACTCCCGCTTCCGCAGCAGGAGTTCTCCTTCCTCGGGCGGCAGCTTGAAGGGAAACTCGAAGACTTTTCCGTCCAGCGGCAGGCGAAGGACGAATTCCTCTTGTGCTTTCCATTTTCCCAGCCACTTACTGTCGGTACTGAAGAAAACCCACCCGCTCACTTGCGGATTGGCGCGGTCCAAATGGGCCGGGCGCAGGCTATTCCGGTTGAGAAACTCGATCAGTTCAGTGACTGATTTCTGATAATCCTGCAGCCGAGCTTCGCGGACCTGTTTTTCCTGGGGATGCTTCGCAATGGCGCGCCTGGTCTCATCGTCAAGGGCATTCGCGTCGGCCTGAACCTTCTGGACGTAAGCGTCAGGGTCAAGCGAAGTCTGCACCACGTTGAAGTGCTTCATAAACTGCAATGTGATGCCATTTGGGATCGCGTCAAGGCCTCCCGCTCCACGATAACGAAGGGTCAGGAGAACCCCAAAGATAGGCTCGATGCGATGGCGGATGATCTGCGCTTCGCGGGCATCTACTGCCAGGACGACGCCGACATCTCCCGACCACAGACCGTAGCGATACTTGCCGTCGTCATCGCGGGAAAAGGTACAACCCGGCTGCGCTTCGCTCCAAAGTACGGTAGACGGAGGGAGGTTGTTCTTATTCTCATCGTTGCCATTGCTTTTGGGAGACCGAGCCGATGCGATCGGGCAAAACCTGCCTGCCAAGAAAAGACTGACGAGCAACAGAACAAGCCAAGGCACAGGAGTTGCTGCGCGAGACGACGCCAGGCTGAGTTGCTGAGACGCCACATGCATCGGGATACCGACTCAGGGCGCCTTGGTCACCGTGAGGCTGACGGTCGCCGCTTCGCTGGCAGTAGAATTGTTGCTCGGCGCCACGCCGTTTTGGTCTACGCCCGTCATCGTAAACGTGTAAGTCTCGGCCGGGGTGACGTCGCCATTGGGGGCCGTGGTGCCGTTGTTAGTAGTCGTATTGCAAGCGGGCATCAGAAGTAGCCCGGTGGCAATTAACATAAGCAGGAATAGCCCGATGAGCTTTTTCCTGTGGCTTCCGCTTGCGCCCGCTCCGAGAATCGCCAGCCCGGGAAGGACCAGCCAGAGGCCATAGAACGTGCTCGGCTCCGTTGGTTTAGCGGTCGCGGTAGTGGTTGCGGCAGCACCGAAGGTAGTAATGGTGAGAACGGCGGTGGCTGGAGTGCCGGCGATTACTGTAACGGCGTTCGGTGGCAGCGACGTCGATGCCTCGGTCGCCGCGAATGAGCAAAAGGGTCCCGCCGTTTCCACCGGAGTAACCGAGAGGCAGTACAGGTAAACAGTTCCGCTATAGCTGCCGATTGGGGTCACCGTTACCGTGGCCTGCGCCCCAAGCCCGGCCTCAACGCTGGGCGGGCTGATCGCTTTCGACACCGTCAGCGTGTAGTCTTCCGGTATGTCCTGCACGCTGAGGAGCAGAGTGGCGGTTTGCGGCGGAAGAGAGCCGCTGGTGCCGGTGACAATAATCGTATACTGCCCCGTCTGTGCGCCTGAGGTGTAAACGGTTAGCGCCGGGCCGTCAGCCGGTGGAGTCTGGGACGCGGGGCTCACCACACACGTCGGCAAACCGGTTGTAGCTCCGTCTGATGCGGTCACGGTGCAGCTCAACAACACGGGACTGTCGAAGCCGTTGCTTGCTGTCAGGTCGATGGTGGAAGTCGCGTTGGCTCCGGAGGTCACCGCAGGCGGAAAGAGCGGGGACGCGGTGAGACCAAAGTCCTGCCCGTAGGCGAGGGAGACATGCGCGGCGAAGAAAGCGGGCAGCAACAAAGCGAAGATGATTGTGCGTAGGACCGGCCTGGGATTCAACATGAGCGGATAAGAACTCACTACCTTCGATTCCTCCAAGGGCGCAAAAGCTGCCCGAGCCGCACAAAAGAGTGCCGCCCGCAAATCAGCCGCGAAAGTAATGGTATATGAGTCCTCTCGGGGAAATGTGCCAAACAAGAATCTTAGACTAGAGTCGCCCATCGCGCCAATGGCATGGCGCCAGAAAAAACCAAGGCCGCCTCCGTGAGAGGCGGCCCGCCGGGTTTGCCGTGGGATCAGTTGACGGTGAGCGTTACCGTGGTCGAGTGCGTTGTAGTGTTGGCATCGGTCCCTGTGCCTGTGACGGTTACGGTGTAATTGCCTGCAGGCGTGCAACCAGTGCAGCCGCCCCCGCCACCACCACCACCACCGCTGCTGCTACCGCCGCAAGCCGGCATCAGGAACAGGGCGGCCATGACCATTCCGATCATCAGAAAGCCCAGCAACTTCTTGCGGCGCGAGCGGGCGGAGCTGAAGCCCATCCCCACCAGCGACAAGCCTGCGACCGGCAGCCACATCGCGTAGAAGAACTTCGACGGGCGGAATGTTGCAGCGCTTGAACCAGTTGTGGTGATGGTGACGGTTGAAGTAGCCCCGCTTGCAGTCGGCGTTACCGGTGTGGTCCCGGTCACGCTGCACGCCGGTAACGGAGAACCTGTTCCGGTCACGCTGCAAGTCAGGTTAACTGACGAGTTATACGCGTTGAGCGCGGTCAAGGTGACAGTAGAGGTGCCGTTACTTCCGGGAGCCACCGCGGCTGGCGTAGTGGCGGTGATCGTGAAGTCCGCCACTGTGGCAGGACTATAGGCCGCGATGAAAGCGTCCGGGCAGGGCACGGTGACGCTGCCATTCATGCACGTACCGCCGCCGAAGGTTCCGTCGAGCGCGTTCTCGGTTGGGAATACAGCGGTCGAGCCATTTCCCGAGTCCGTGTCACCCGTGACGTAGATGTTATGGGCCGAATCCAGTGCGATGGCTCCGCCCAGTTGGTCTTCGTCGCCGCCGCCGCCCAGATAGGTAGAGAACAGCGCGGAGTTCTGGTTTGTACTCAGCACGGTGACAAAGGCGTCGGTGCTGCCGCCAAACGTTGGCTGAGTGGGATTCAGCGGTGGAAAGTTGGACGAACTGGTCTGGCCGGTCACGTAGGCATTGCCCGAGTTGTCCAACGTGATTCCAAGACCGAGGTCAGTTCCGTTGCCACCGAGGTAGGTCCCATAGAGGGCTGAGGCGCCCGTTGGGTTCAACTCCACAACGAAAGCATTTTGCGCACCTCCCAGCGCACCCTGGAAAGGCGTACCTACGGTCTTAAAGTCCGAAGACAACGTGTAGCCCGTGATAAACGCATCTCCGCTCGAATCAGCCGCAATGCCAAGTGCGACGTCAGCATTGCTCCCGCCGTAGTACGTGACGTACTCATAGCCTGCAAGATCGGCATCGATTGCGAAGACATAGGCATCATCTAGAGCGTTGGCGGGGCTGCCATTGCACTTTCCATCCGTCCCGCACTCGCCCTGCACCACGCCGGGCGTCACCGGCAAATCGGTGGAGATGGTCGCGCCGGAGACGTAAATATTCCCGGTAGGATCCAAAGCGACGCCGGTCGCCAAGTCGCCATTGCTGCCGCCGAGGTAGCTAACAAGCAAATAAGCGGTGCCACCTGGGTTGAGCTTGACGATGTATCCATCGTCATCCCCGGTCCCTAGTCCCAAGTTAAGCAGGTTGCCACTCGGGAGCGGATTTACGCCGCCCACTGCTCCGCCGAGATCCGTCGAGTAGGTTTCTCCGACCACGTACAGGTTATGGCTGCTGTCCACCGCAATACCCAAGCCGGAGTCGCTATCACTACCAGCGATGTATGTGCCCCATGTAAAGGAGCCAGTCAGGCTAAGCTTCACAGCGAAGGCGTCATTGTTGCCATTGGTAATTCCGCCTTCGAAAGTAGTCTGCCCGACGGTGGCGGGAAAGTCAGGAGAATCAGTGGTACCAGCGACGTAGATGCCTTGGCTGTCCACTGCAATTCCGCCGGGAAAATCGTCGACGCTCCCACCGAAAAGAGTGCTAAAGACAAGCGTTCCTGTGGAACTAATCTCAGTAACAAAAACGTCGAAGCTGTCACTGTTCGTGCCGCTTGAATCGCCGGGAATCGTGTCCGAATCCGTTGCGCCAGCTACAAATTCGTTCCCGCTCGCATCCACCGCAATGGCCAAGCCATAATCGGCGAAGTCCCCGCCAAAATAGGTGGAGTACGTCACGGTGGGATCAATTACGAGTTGGCGGCTGTGGTCATAAGAACCGAGCGCAAACGTCACTTCATTAGCATGCACAACGTAGCGAGCTTCCACACTCTGCCGCGCGCCGTCCTTCTCCTGGTAAGCGACCGGCTGATGAATCTCGATCGGGCCAGCCGCAGTGGTAAGGACGAGGCTGCCTCTATCGTTCGTGGTCACCCGGTCGGCGCCCTGGAACTCTAAAGCAATTGCCTTTGTTTCCGCACCGGGGCTCACCAGATAATCAAACTCCAATTGCTTCCCGCTTCCGTGAAAAGCCAGATCAATACCGGTGTAGAGATTTCGATAGCTGACTTGTCCGAACAACGGGATATCAGAATGCCACTTGGAGGGATTCCTGCCGATGAAGTAGTTGAGCCTCGCTGACCGAGGAACCTCAGCTACCAGCCGCGCCTCAGGATTGGCGCCTAGCATGTGCATGTGAACGGCAGCCACCGTTCCCTTCAAGTTCTGCTGGGCGCGGCGTCTCAACAAATTTTTGACTTTAGATGGCCCTATGCGCCGGTCCATCATCATGCGCCGGACTTCCGAGTCCCCGCCCCGCTTGTGGACGGTGAAAACCGCCTCGGACGATGTCAGGAACAGTTTGTAGCCGTTTCCTCGCGCCATGTACTTCACTTGCGGATCGACCTGGCCTTGGTTGGCTTCGAAAGCGAGGGGAAGAGCGGCGTAGGCGGCGTTGATGCGGGCGTGGTCGCCGGGGGTTACGGTCTGGGACTTCGACATCGCCGTGGCGATCATCGGGGCGTTACGGCGCCGGCTCGATTTTGCCGGGGCAACTGCGATTAAGGCAACAGCCGCGACAACTGTGACCGCGATGATCCAAACAGCAGGGGAGAATACTTTGGGGGTAGCGGGTTTCGACAAGACAAGCCTCCTGTGATAACACGGTGAAACACGAATCGGAGAAAAAGCACTCGGCGGGAAGCCCAGTTCATTCTGGGATCATGTGCGCGTCCTCCGCCAAGCGTCAGTTTAAGATGAAACTTTTTGCAGCTTGTTGGCGAGTATGGCGCTCGAAAGCCGAAGCTGTCAACGGACCTAGATAGCAATTTAGATACCACCCTCGCAAGGTCCGGGCTCTTGCTGCCGCGCGCGCGGCGGATTAGGAGCCCGGCCACAATCAGCGCCAGACATGGCTTCTGGTGCAGCCTCCATTAACTGTTGCGCGAGGTCGAATCAAAGTAGATCGCGTTTTGGGTTTCGAGTAAATATTCGTCGCCGCCGGTTTTCAAACCTGGAGTTTTCCTTGATCACGCGGAAACGCAAAAAACCATGCAAAAAGTGAAAAACTTCCGCCGCAATCAGATTTCCAAGGATGATCTACGAAGCGGAATATACTCTCGGATCGCGCTATCAGGGTGGGGCAGCTAGACAAAAAAATTTATCACTGGTCGTCCTGCAGCAATTCGGGTGAAGGCACGGTCCCGCTTTCCACTTGCTTCTGGCGTTCGGCGCGGTGTTCGTTATCGATGCGGACAGAGGTTTCCAGTTCCTTCGCGCCCTCCGTCTTGCGCCCCAGGTGGAGCAGGATCTGGCCTCTTAAGTAATGAATGTCGGTGCGGCCCGGATCGAGCCTGCCGGCGGAGTCGATGGCGCTCAGTGCCTGCGAATACTTTTTCTCCCGCTGGTAAAGCTTGGCCAGTCCCAGGTATGAATTCATCAGACGCGGATCGCGCAGGAGCGCATCACGGTAGCTCTTTTCCGCGTCGTGGTCTTGTTGCAGAAGCGAGTAAACGTCGCCAAGTTTGTCGTAATTCAGAGCCAGATCGGGTTCCACGGAGGCATCTTTCAAAAACTCGTCGCGTGCGTGCTCGTAATCCTGTTTCTTCAAATAGGTCAGCCCCAGGTTGAAGTGAACGAAAGTCAATGCGGGATTTGCTTGCGCCGCAGCCTCGAAATCGGCCAAGGCCAAATCGTACTGCTCGAGATTGAGATGCGCCTTGCCCATGAAGAGATGGAACTCGGGCGAACCCTCGCCGGTCTTGACGAGTTGGAGCGTAGCCCGCTCATCCAACGCTTTGTTGCCGGCCCGATGAGCGGCGATGGAGAGCACATACAAATAGCTCAAATGCTCCGATTCCTGTGTCCAGAGCGGCTCCAGCGTGTTGGCCGCGTCCGCCCACCGCTCCGCAAAAAAATAACAGAGCCCCAGCAAATGGCGGGGCTGGAGCGCGTCCGGTTGGTCGCGCACTACCGATTCAAAAAGCGGAATAGCTTTAAGGAATTCATTCCGCCGGTAATAGACGAGGCCGATGTTCAGCCGGATCCCCGCCACCTGCGGCATGAGGCGCTCCGCCGGGCGCAGAGCCTCAAGAGCTTTTGTCCACTGTTTGCGCCGCATATAGACCACACCCAGGTTCGCGTATGCCGCCCCCACGCGCGGATTCGCCGCCAGCACCTTCCGGAAGTCAAGCTCCGCTTCGTCCAGGCGCCCCTGGTTTAGCGCGTCCTGGCCTTTTTGGAATAGCTGTTCCGGTGCCAATGCGGCGTCAGATGCGGCGATGGGCGCTCCATTTCGCGTTTGGGTTGCGGTTGCCGGCGATGAACTTTGCGACGACATTGCCGGGGCCAGCGTGGCCACCACCAGCAAAGCCAGAAGTTCCGATCGGATATGCGCGCTTGACACTCGTCTCACTCTCTGCTGTAGTGTCCGCCAAGCTCCGCATTGAATTCAAGCGTGGAGGGACAGGTTGTTTAGGATCTCCGCGGTGCGGCATTCCGGTTTCGCAATCTTGGCTTTCGCAATCTAGGGGCAACGCTTCGATGGTCACCATTCGTGATGTAGCGAAGGAGAGCGGATTCTCTTCCACCACGGTCTCGATTGTTCTCAACGACGCTCCGCTGGCGCGCTATATCCCGCCGGTCACCAAGAAACGCATTGAGCGCGCGGCGGAGAAGCTCGGCTACCGGCCCAACGAGTTTGCCCGCTCGCTGCGCAGCAAGCGCAGCCACACCGTCGGCGTCATGGTCTTCGACATGACCGATCCCTACTGCACACTGGTATTGCGCGGAATCGAGAACACGCTCTACCAGGCTTCCTATCTGCCCATCCTCACCGATGTGCATAACGAGCGCAGCCGCTTCGAACGCTATCTGGAGATGTTGCTCGACCGCCGCATCGAAGGATTAGTGGTGCTTGCCAACTGGCTCTTTCTCGATATCAACCTACTCGCCGATCTGGAGAAAAGCAGCATTCCCACCGCTCTCATCGACTGCGAACTCAAGGGAGACTCGATGAGTTCGGTGATCGTCGATAACGAAGTCGGTGGCTACCTTGCGCTCGAGCATCTGCACTCGCTCGGTCATCGCAAGATTGCCTTTATTCGCGGCCCAAAGACTTTGGCCGACAGTTCTCCCCGGTGGCGCGGCATTCGCAACTGCGCCAAGGCGTGCGGTCTCGAGCTCGATTCCCGGCTTATTGTCGACCTGCCCGAGTCGCGGGATCCTCTTTCCAGCTTTGAGGCGGGTCAAAAGCTGACCGAGAATCTGATCAAGCAGAAACGCCAGTTCACGGCCCTGCTGGCCTTCGACGATGTGACCGCTTTGGGCGCCATCCGTGCCCTGGCCAAGGCCGGGCTGCGCGTGCCCGAGCACTGTTCCGTGATTGGCTTCGATGACGTTGCCGCCTCGGCTCTCTGCACCCCGCCACTTACCACCGTGCGCCAGCCCATGGAAGCCATGGGCGCGAACGCCGTCGGCATTGTTCTCGAAGGGATTAACTCGGTGCTTGAGAAACGTGAGGTTGTGGCTCACCATCGCAAGGTAGCCCCCGAGTTAGTGGTGCGGGAGTCCACTCGCAGCCTGTAGGCGGTCGAGACAATGTTTTTCATGGAGTTGAAATGAGCAAACAGGAAGAACTGCGCGGGGATCGCCTCGCCGAGCGTGTTCATCCCCTCGCAGTCAAAACGAAAAACGATTTTGCTGAAATCGCAAAACGGCAGCCCTCCGCACGTTTTTTCTTGACAGGAGATGGGCAAAAAAAGCACTATTCATACGTTTTAATAAACGAACGGATCGCTTCAAGCTCAACGCTGGAATCTGGGGATGTGCGACTAAAATGCTGGTTGCCTGTCCTGGTGAGTGAGGGCAATGTCGCGAAGCGCGCGACCCCATCCCGTATCGAAGGGGAACTTGACTATGAAATTTAATCGCATGCTGTTGATGATCGCGTTGATGGTGGTGACTCTCTGCGCGGCGGCGAGGGCTCAGGACACCGCCTCGCTCACCGGCACAGTTACCGATCCCAGCGGCGCGGCAGTGCCGAACGCGCAAATCGCGGTCAAGAATGCGGAACATGGCATCAATCGCGCGGGTACGAGCAACGGCAGCGGAGATTACCTGTTCGCCTCCTTGCCCATCGGTTCCTATGACTTGATCGTCACAGCGCAGGGATTCAAGAAGTACGAAGCCAAGAGCGTGATCCTGCGGGTCGCAGAAAAGGCTCGGATCAACGTGGCGCTGGAAGTTGGCGCGATCAGTACGGAGGTCATAGTCCAAGGCTCGGAAGTCGCGCAGGTGGAAACCCAATCTTCCGAATTAAGCAACACGGTCACGGGCAAAGAAATCAGCCAACTTGAACTCAATGGCCGCGACTTCACGCAGCTCGTGGCGCTGGTTCCAGGAGTCACCGATCAATCCGGCGCGGACGAAGGCGAGCCGGGGGCATCTACAGTGGCTTTCAGCATCAACGGTGGCCGCACCGAATACAATAACTTTGAAATAGACGGCGGAGATGCCTTGGACAATGGCAGCAACTCCACGCTCAACGTTTATCCCAGCATAGACGCCATTGCCGAAGTTAAAGTGCTTACCTCCGAATACGGTGCGCAATACGGCAAGAGCGGATCAGGAACCGTTGAGGTGGAGACCAAGTCCGGCACAAATCACTTCCACGGCGACCTTTATGAGTTCCTGCGCAACGATGCTTTTAATGCGACGCCGGAGTTTGAAAGTTCGGTGCCGGCCTACAAGAAACACGATTTCGGTTTTACCATCGGCGGCCCAGTGTTTATTCCCGGTCACTACAACACCGACAAGCAGAAGACGTTTTTTTTCTGGTCGGAAGAGTGGCGCCGCGAACTTACGCCGGCGTCTGGGTTTTTCAGTACCACGCCGGTTCCCACCCTGGCGGAGAGGGTCGGAAACTTCAGCGACGTTTGCGGGACGACGAACACTCCTTTCCAACAGTCCTCTTCAACCGACACCAGTGCGCCCTATTTTCCCGATTGCCCCGGAATCGCTACCGGCATCAACGACAGCCAAGGATCAGCTACGCTTAATCCCTACGTTACAAATAGCGTTTTGAATCAGTTGCCGTATAACCCGAACGATCCTATCGTAGGGCCGTTGGAAGCGCTCATTCCCGCGCCCAACATCGGGACGAACAGCTGGTTCGCGACTCCGACCCTGCCAACGCGCTGGCGCCAGGAATTGTTCAAGGTGGATCAGAATATCAACGATAAGGTTCGCGCCAGTTTCCGCTACATTCACGACTCCTGGCAACAACAGTATCCGGTGCCGCTTTGGACCTCGGGCACGAGCTTTCCGACTGTGCAAACAAATTTCACAAACCCTGGTGTAAGCATGGTGGCTCGGCTAACGGCGAATGTTTCTCCTACGTTGTTGAACGAGTTCGTCGCCAGTTACACCACTGATCACATTGGAACCCAATTGACTGGCCCGTGGCAGCGCGGCACAGTTCCTTCTACTTTGGGGCTTTATGACAATGGCTACGGTGGTAAAGTACCCGGCGTGAGCGTGGCCGGGGGGAACGAGTTCGGAGGCGGCTTTGCGGAAGATCCGGGTTATGTCCCGGCAGGACCCTTGAATTCGAATCCGACGTTTACGTTCCGCGATAACGTGACCAAGATCATGGGTCCGCACAATTTGCAGTTCGGTGCTTATTACGTGGATGCGCATAAGAACGAAATTCCGCAGCCGGGCTACGGTGTGAACGGTCAATTGCAGTTCACCAACTCCAGCACCGTTACCAGCGGAAACGCTTTCGCCGATCTGCTTCTCGGCAATGTGAGCACGTTTTTCCAGGAGGGTGCCGCGCTCAAGATGCATGAGAAGTACAACATAACGGAGATCTTCGCACAGGACGACTGGCACGTGAGCAAGCGCCTTACCTTGAATTTGGGTCTCCGCTTCAGCTTCTTTGGCACCTACCGTGAAGAGAACAATCTTGCTTGGAATTTCGACCCGGCATTTTACGTTCCGGGTGCCAGCAGCGTGAACCCCGATGGCACGGTGGCTGGAAGTCCTTACAACGGATGGGTCGATTGCGGAGTTACGCCGGGCGTGCCCACTGGCTGCCTGAAGAACCACTGGTGGAACCCAGCGCCCCGCGTGGGCTTTGCGTTTGACCCGTTCGGTGACGGCAAATGGGCCATCCGAGGCGGCTATGGGATTTTCTTCGAGCATACAAATGGCAACGAGTCCAACACCGAATCCCTGGAGTACGAAAGCAAGGCGACGCCCCTCACGAGCGTCAACAATATAGCCGGCTACGCCAATCTCAATCCGAGCCTTCTGACCGGCAGTAGTGGCGCGGCGACCACAACGCCGTTGCAGTTCGTATCTCTCCCCAACAAGGCGATCTGGCCTTACATGCAGCAGTGGCACCTCGACATCCAGCACGATCTCGGCAAAAGCACCGTGGCCTCGGTTTCTTATGTTGGCAGCGCGGGCGTGCATTTGACCCGTTCGTACGAGTACAACCAGATGACGCCCGTTCCAGCTAGCCAAAATCCTTATGCAACCGGCCAGGTCATTAGTCCGCAGGACTGCAACAATCTAACTAGCGGAGTTGACACGGTCGATGCTTACGGCGTTCCGACGAATGCTGTCACCTCCTACGGCACGCCGGTTCCTTACGGTGCCCCCGCTGTCCCCGGAGGAATACCTTCAGGCGCAGCGGTCAATCTGTTCGTTGCCTGCGGCAACAACGCGAATCCTTTCCGTCCTTTCCTTGGAATCGGCGGAATCGAGCGCAAGGACCAAACCGGTTCCTCTAACTACAACGCGCTTGAGTTCTCGTTACGGCATAGCATCGGCGGACTTGAATTGAGCGCGGCCTACACCTACAGCCACTCGATTGACGATTCCTCAGACTACAACGACCTTGGATTTGTGAACTCCTACGACCTCAACGCCTATCGCGCCAGCTCGAACTTTGACCAGCGGCAGAACATCGACCTGAGCTATGTGTATGATCTTCCGATCTTCAAGAGCCACGGATTGGCGCATACACTTCTCGGAGGCTGGCAATGGTCGGGTATCACTCTAATTCAGAGTGGCACCCCGTTCAGCGTTTACAACTTGGGTGTGACCGGAGTTTCGGGAGACAACGCGGGCGTCGGGAACTCGTTCGCGACCGCTCTCTCATATCCTGACCTCGTGGGCAATCCCAAGGCAGGTGTCTCCAGCAGTGCGTTGGCGGGTTTCCAACCGGGCTTCGGACCTCTGCTCTATAATCCTGACGTTTTTGTGCAGCCCACGGGATTAACGTTTGGGGACGCAGGCAGGAACATTTTGCGCAATCCATGGCGAACGAACTTCGACATGGCATTGATCAAGCATTTCCCGGTCACCGAAGGCAAGTACTTCGAATTTCGGGCAGAAGCTTTCAACGTGTTCAATCATGTGGAATACAACTGGCTCGGCGGCGATGCTGGTTCCGCCGCGGACAATGGAGGTCGGGGAACGGTTTCCAATGAGATTGGATGCTACGGCGGGCCGAACAATTCGGCGGGCGACCCCACCGCTTGTGCTGGTAACAGCTACTTGCGTTCCGCAGGAACGCACCTTCCGCGTATCATGCAACTCGCGCTGAAGTTTATTTTCTAAGTTTACGTAGATTCTGAGGATCAATCCGGACTTGCGGAGAGTCGGGATTGATTGCGGGGATATTCACCCCACCTGTACGGTCTGCGGTGTTGCCACCGCTTCCAGCGCGTGATCCAGGTCGGAGATCAGATCATCCGCATTCTCGATGCCCACCGAGAGCCGGAGCAGATGCTCAGTCACGCCCATTCTGGCGCGCTCTTCGGCCGGAATCATGGCATGTGAAGTAAGCACTGGGATCGACACGAGCGATTCCACTCCTCCAAGGCTCGGGGCGAGCGTGAACAGGCGCATTGCCTCACTCACTCGCCGCGCGTCTTCGCCTGTGCCTTCGACCTCAAAGCTGACCATGCCTCCGCCGCCTGCCATTTGCTCGCGAGCCACGGCATACTGCGGATGGCTCTTCAGGAACGGGTAATGCACCTTACGCACCTTGGCATGCTCCACCAAAAATTCAGCAACTCGTTGCGCGTTCTCATTCTGCCTTGCCACGCGCACCGCCAGCGTCTTCAGGCCCCGGACGAGCATCCACGACGCATGAGGGTCCATGCAATTGCCCAACGTCGTCCGTGTCTCCCAGATTCTCTTGATTAATTCGTGCCGTCCGGCGACGGCGCCACAAATCAGATCGGTATGTCCGCTGAGATATTTCGTTCCCGAATGCATGACCAGGTCAATACCGAATTCGGCTGGATGCTGGTTGATGGGCGTGCCAAAGGTAGCGTCAATCATGCTGAGCAACTTATGTTGTTTGGCCAGCGCCGCCACTTTCTTGAAGTCCACGACGCGCAATGTGGGATTGGTCGGCGATTCCAGATAGAGCAGCTTCGTATTCGGCCGGATCGCACGAACGTGCTGCTCATACTCTGTTGTATCGACGAATGTGGTCTCGATGCCCATCTTCGGCAGCCACTGCGACAAGAACTTGTTCACGCCGCCATAAATGTCGCGTTGCGCTACGATGTGGTCGCCGCTCTTCAGCAGAGCCATGATCGTCGTCGTGATCGCACCCATGCCCGAGGCGAACGTCAACGCCGCATCCATGCCTTCCAGCTCCGCGATCGTGTTCTCGGCAACGGTGTTCGTCGGATTGCCGTAGCGCGTATAAAATTGGTCGGTGTGGGTGGCGCGCAGTTGCTCGTCGTTGTCGGTGACCTCGAAGGTTGAGGTCTGAAAGATGGGCGTAGCCAGCGGCCCGTTTTTCCTGTCCAGATTTGCTGCGCCGCGCACCGCTTTCGTTTCGGAGTGATGGGTGTGCCGTTTCATGGATTCCTCGTTGCCTACAGACTAAATGCGCGTGTGTACTCCCGCAAGTGAAACGCCGAGCACCATTTATAATCCTCATTCATGAATCTTGGCCTGAAAGATCGTGTCGCTCTCGTGGCGGCGTCCAGTCAGGGGATTGGCCGCGCCACCGCCGAAGCTTTTGCCGCCGAGGGTTGCCGCGTCGCGCTGTGCGCGCGTAATCAGCAGACGTTGCAGACTGCCGCGGAGAAGATAAGAGAGCAGTACAATGCCGAGGTTTTCGCCGACGCTTTCGACGTGACCGACGCTGCAGCGGTCAAACACTTTGTCGCCGCCGTAGCTGAAAAATTCAGCAGTGTCGATATTTGCGTGACTAACGCCGGCGGCCCGCCGGCCAGGGGATTTCTGGCCGCCACACTCGAAGAATGGCAGCGCGCCCTCGAATTGAATTTTCTGAGCACCGTCTATTTCGCGCGCGAAGTCATTCCCCACATGCAGCGGAAACGCTGGGGCCGTATCATCACCCTCACGTCGATTACCACGAAGCAGCCGGTGACCGATCTCGTGCTCTCGAACGCAGTGCGTGCGGCAGTAGTCGGCTTGGTCAAGAGCCTGGCCAACGAGTTCGGCAAAGATGGAATTCTGGTCAACAACGTCGGTCCGGGCTTCACGGCAACCGACCGGCTGAAGGAATTAGCCAAGGCCCGCTCTTCCACGTCAGGAAAAAACGAGCAGGAGATTTTCGATAGCTGGGCCGCGGACGCTCCGCTCAAACGACTTGGCGAACCGCGCGAGGTTGCCGAGACCATCGTCTGGCTGGCCTCCGAGCGAGCTTCCTATATCACCGGCCAGACCGTGCTGGTCGACGGCGGCATGTATAAAGGCTTATAGATTGTTCCGTACTGGTGTAGTTTGAATTGTCATCCTCAGCGCGCGTTCTTTGCGCAGCGAAGGATCTGGGCGAGTGGCGCGATGGGTCGCGTTCTTTGCGACCTAATAACCGCGCGTTTGCTCGCTACCTTTCGGAGACTGCATGCGATCGATAGCATCCCGGATGTCGGTTATGAGCGGCGAAGGCGCGCTCTCAGTCTTCGCCCGCGCCAAAGAATTGGAAAGCCAGGGCCGCTCTATCATTCATCTTGAACTGGGCGAACCTGATTTCCATCCCGGTCCTTCAGTGGTGGAGTCCGTGGCTAAGGCGCTCGCCGAAGGCAAGGACCGCTACTGCGCCGTGGCCGGAGTTCCGGCTCTCCGCGAGGAGATTGCTGCCTATTTGCAGCGCACTCGTAAGCTCAGCGTTTCCCCCGCGAACATCGTGATCGCGCCGGGCTGCAAGGCTGCCTTGTTTTTCGCCATGATGTCCCTTCTCGAACCTGGCGACGAAGTGCTCTATCCTGACCCCGGCTTTCCGGGCTATCCTTCGATCACGCTCGGGCTCGGCGCCGTCCCTGTGCCTTTCGAGCTTTCATCCCGCAATCATTTCCAGCCCGATCTCGCCGAAGTCGCGGCTAAAATTACGCGGCGCACGCGCATGCTGCTTACGAATTCTCCCGGCAATCCCACGGGTGCGGTTTACACCGATGCTGTCCAGCGGGGTTTAGCTGAACTCGCGGTCAAGCATGATCTCTGGGTTCTTTCCGACGAAATCTACGCCCGCATCCTCTACGGCGGTGAGTATATCTCCATGCTGAGCTACCCTGGGATGGAAGAGCGCACGCTGATCATCGACGGCTTTTCCAAGAGCTTTGCCATGACTGGATGGCGGCTGGGCTACACGGTTGCGCCTCCTGACGTTGTGACCGCGCTACTAATGATCGCAGTCAACACCTACACCTGCGTCAACGAATTCATTCAATACGCCGCCATTGATGCATTGCGCGACCGCGAGGGCGCCACGCCACGCATGGTTGCCGAGTTTGCCCGCCGCCGGGAGCAGTTCGTCCATGATCTGAATGAAGTCCCCGGATTTTGCTGCCAAGCTCCCGAGGGCGCTTTTTACGCCTGGGTCGATATTCGGGATACGGGTACCAGCGCGGAGGAAGTCTGCCGTATCCTGCTGGAGGATGCCGGTGTGGCCGCCATCCCCGGAGCCGCGTTCGGCCCGTCGGGCAAGCATTTTGTGCGCTTCTCTTTTGCGTCGTCGGTGGCAAATCTACGAGAGGCTGCGGAGCGCATTATGAAAGTTTCCGCGGCGTGGCAGGGAAGTCTGGCTGGAAGATAGCCGTCGACTGCCGGAGATAACGGGCTGGACTGAAAATTGCGGAATTGACTGGGGACTTCGGTCCTTGAGGACGGCAATGAAATTAGAATTTCAATTGGTGCGTGGCTGCCTGCTTTGCATTGTCGCCAGCTCGGCATCGTTTGCCATCGCCCAAGCCCGTCCGTTCCCCGGTCCCGACGTTCAGCAGATCTACCAGCGCCTGCTTCCGCAGATCGAAAAAATTCCTGCCTTTGACCATCATGCTCACCCGGGCTTCGCCGACGATCCCGACGTTGACGCCATGGCCGCGCCGCCTGATGCCAGCGCGGCTCTGCGCACGCGCGACGATAATCCCGAGCTGATTGCCGCGGCCAGGGCTCTGTTCGGCTATCCCTACAGCGACCTCTCGCCCGAACACGCCAAGTGGCTCGTAGCGAAAAAAGCGGAGCTGAAGAAGCAATATCCCGGTACTGCCTACTTCAACATGATTCTGGACAAAATCAACACCGAGAGTTCTGTAGCCAACCGGGCCATGATGCCCGACTACCTCGACCCCAAGCGTTTTCCGTGGGTGTTTTTCGCCGACTCCTTTATGTGGCCCTTCAACAACGAGCGCGAGACCGCGCGCAACCCCGACGAAGGCGTCTTTATTCCGCTGCAGGAGAAAATGCTGCACCGCTGGATGCAGCAGGAGAACGTGAGCAAAATGCCCGCCAGGTTCAGCGACTACCTTGAATTCATTGTGCGAGTGCTGGCGGACAACCAGAAAAAGGGCGGCATTGCCATGAAGTTTGAAGTGGCCTACTTCCGTCCCACGACGTTCTCGGACCCGACGCGCGAACAAGCGGAGGACATTTATCAGCGTTACGCGTCAGGCGGGATTCCAAGCGAAAAGGATTACCGGACTTTTCAGGATTACATTTTCCGCTTTCTTGTGACCCTGAGCGGCCGCTTGAATCTTCCGGTGCACATTCACACCGCGGTCGGCATTGGCGACTACTTTAATCTGTCACAAAGCAACATCATGAACCTGGAGAGCGTGCTGCGCGATCCCCGCTACCGCAGCACAACGTTCGTCATGATCCACGGCGGCTATCCGCTGGAGCGCGAAGCCATCTGGCTGGCCGCCATGAAGAATGTGTACCTGGACTCCTCATTCGGCGAACTGGCCCAATATCCCGCGGCCTTCAAAGACACGCTCAAGATGTGGCTGGAGACCTTTCCCGACAAGATTACTTTCGGTACAGATTGTTTCCCGTACAATGAAGTCCTGGGCGCGGAAGAGAGCTACTGGCTGGGCGCGGAATCATCTCGCATGGCCCTGGCTGCGGCGCTGGCTGAGATGATTTCGGAGAATGAAATCACCGAAGTCCGGGCGCTAGAACTAGCCCACGCTTACCTCCATGACAACGCCGTGAAACTGTACGGCGACAAGGTGCACTGAACCGGCGTATGCACTTCAGCAAAATCGAGACGATCCGAATGGCGAAAAAACTGAAAACCAAGTCGGTTGCTGGCAGAAAGGCAACACAAGCCAAGTCCCACTCGCGCGCGCAACGCGCCGTCACCAAACACGCGGCCCGCAAACCCCAACACCAGTACATTCCCTGGCACACCATTCCGCTCGAAGATCTGAATCCACTGCTGCGACGGCAGTTCGTCGTCGGCCAGGAAATTATGCTGGCGCGCGTGCTCCTTAAAAAAGGTTGCATCGTTCCCGAGCACAGCCACCATAACGAACAACTCACTTACATTCTCGACGGAGCGCTGAAGTTCTGGATCAACGGTCAGGAAATCGTTGTCCACGCCGGCGAAGTTCTCTGCATCCCCGCCCACATGCCGCACAAAGCTGAGGCGCTCGAAGACACGGTCGATCTCGACGTTTTCAATCCTCCGCGCGCCGATTGGATCAATAAGACTGACCAATACCTGCGAGGCCAGAAGTAATCACCGAGCCCATGCCTCCTTTCGCCACTTCTGGTCAGGATTTTGATAAATCTGGTTCTAGTAAATCAGGTTCTGGTAAATCAGGTTCTGATAAACCGGGCTCCGGACCCAGCCTCCCTCGGGCCACCTTTCGTTTCCGCTGTATCGGCTGCGGTTCGCTCAGCGAATCTGCCGCGCAGGATTTCCGCTGCTCGCATTGCAGCAACCTGCTCGAGATTACCGATCCGACTTGGAAATCCGGCAGCCTCAATGCCGCCGCTTTGAAATCCCTCTGGCGCGATCGACGTTCCTCGAGGTTGCCGCTTGACCTCAGTGGGGTGTGGCGATTCCGCGAACTTCTCCCCACGCCCCAGTCTGAGCAGCCCATCATTACTCTGCGCGAAGGCAACACTCCGCTCTACGACCTTCCTCAATCCTCCCGCATAACCGGCGTCCCGCGGCTCTTTGCCAAGCATCAGGGGATGAACCCCACCGGATCATTCAAGGATGCCGGCATGACCGTTGCCGCCACCTTCGCCCGCCAGGCCGGATACCGTTGGGTGGCCTGCGCCTCCACCGGCAACACGTCAGCATCCATGGCGGCCTATGCCGCCCGAGGTGGCATGCGCAGCCTGGTTCTCGTTCCCGAAGGGAAGATTTCGTGGAGTAAACTCTCACAGGCGCTCGACTACGGCGCGCTCACCTGCCAACTCCGCACCGATTTCGATGGCTGCCTGCGCCTGTTGCAGGAACTGGTGCGGCGCGCCCCCATCTACCAGTTGAACTCCATTAATCCGTTCCGCCTCGAAGGACAGAAAACTCTCGCGCTTGAATTATTGGAGCAACTCGATTGGCAAACGCCCGATCACATCATCGTGCCCGGCGGCAACCTGGGCAACAGTTCCGCGATTGGCAAGGCCTTGCTGGAAATGCTTGATCTCGGCCTGATCCCGCGGCTGCCCAAGCTGTCTGTGATTCAGGCGGAGGGTGCCAATGCACTGGTTCGCACCTTGCGCGAAGCCGGTGGCAAACATCTCGTCAGCGTGCAGGCTGAGACTCGAGCCACGGCCATCCGTATCGGCAATCCCGCCTCCTGGGAAAAAGCTGTGCACGTGCTCCAGGCCACCGGCGGTGCCTGTGAACAGGTGAGCGAGCTCGAGATGGCGCAGGCTAAAGCCGAGATCGGCGCCGAAGGCATTGGCTGTGAGCCCGCTTCCGCTGTCACGCTTGCGGGTCTTAAGAAGCTGGTGGCGCGGCGCTTTGTGAAACAGGATGAAACCGTTATTCTTGTCCTCACCGGAAACCTGCTTAAGGATCCCGACTTCACCATGGAATTCCACCGCGGCGATCTCTTTCAGGGTGCCGCGCGCGAACCCGAAAACGCCAAGCTAGATCGGTTCCGTCATCCTCCCGTTGTCCTCGACGCCACCTTGGACGCCGTGATCCGAACTTTGGAACAGGCGGAGAAATCTGACCCGCCACACCCTAATGTCTAAGAACAACAACAAGAGGAAGAAAAAGAGATCCGGCCCAGTTTCGTTGCACCTCGCTCTTCCAGCCACTTCGGCCAATTTAGGTCCGGCGTTCGACGCCGCTGCCCTGGCCATGGACCTCTATATCACCATCGACGCCCGCCTTGCTACCAGCTTCTCGATCACGGCAACCGGACGCGACAAGGAGATCTGCCAGGGTGTGGAGAATCACCTCATCCTCACCACCTACCGCGAGATCCTCCAAGCCGAGGGTGCGAAAGTTATTCCTCTGTCTCTTCGGATCAAGAATGACATTCCCATCGGCAAGGGCTGCGGCTCTTCCGCCGCGGCGCGCCTCGCCGGCATTGCCCTGGCCAACCAGTTCGGCTGCTTGCGCTGGACCGATGCCCAGATCATCGGAGAAGCCTCCCGCCGCGAGCAGCATTCCGATAACGCCTCCGCCTGCTGGATGGGAGGTCTAACCGTCGCCCGGATGTCTGCTGGGGCCGAGGCCCAGGTTGTGCGCATCCGTCCAAAAGGGAAGTGGCCCCTGCTCCTTGCCATCCCCGACCACGCCCTGTCCACCGAAAAAGCCCGCCGCGTGCTCCCAGCGGAGTATTCTCGTGCCGATGCCGTCGCTAACATCCAGAACTCGATGTTGCTGCTTGCTGCCTTCACCCAGGGGCGTCACGACTTGCTCTCATCCGCGCTGGAGGACCGCATCCACCAGCCCTACCGTGCTCCATTCTGCCCTCTGCTCCCAAGTTTGCGCGAATTGATAGGAAAGCCAGGGGTTGTCGGCGTAGCCCTGAGCGGCGCGGGACCGTCGGTCATCGTTTTCCTCGATCCCGGCTCCGCCGCCCAGAAGACCCGTAAATCCGTTGCCGCCCACCTCGCCCACAGCGGACTCAGCGCTGAGTTGCTCCTTACCTCCATCACCCCACGCGGCGCACGCCGCTGATCGGGCCGAAAACCGGCTGCCGAAAAGTTCTTGCATTTGCCCATGGGTATGGTAAAGTGCCGCCAAGACGCCACTAAAGTGGTATTTACCAGACCATCTCTTCCGGATATTTTTGGGTTTCCCCCCGAAATCCGAAACTTAGCCGGCGCGTACGTGTTTACGGAAACAGTACGGGTCGCGGCTTCCTTTGGAAGCTCAAGCTAGTTTTTCTGGGAAGAGCAGGAATGAAGTCGAAAATGCACTACCACGTCCAGCCACGTGAAACCGTCCCACCGCGCAACGAGCAGGTGCAGATGGATATCCAGAATTTTCTCCGGGCCCTGGATTCCTATCCCGCTCGCGTCGCGAAAGAACCTCGCATCAGCTTCCAGCAACACCTTTCCAGTTTCTTTGCGCCGGCTCACGACGATCAACGCAGCAATCGCCTTCGTCACCGGTGATCGGGACGCGCCGAACTCCCATGCCCGAGTCTTGCCATAGCTGCGGCACCGCATTATTGGAGCGGGGAGTGTTCTGCTCGGTTTGCGGAACTCCCGCCGAGCCAGGCGTGGGGCCGACGAAAGGCGACAATTACAGCGCGGCCGGGCCAGGCACTCTTGAGGCTGACGGACGGATTGTTTTTCGTCTGGGGCTGGCGGCTGCGACTTTTGGCATGCTCCTGATCGGAATTGTAGTAATGCTCGCAGACCGGAGTTCGCCGCCCGATGGGCGCCCAGCGGTGATCTCTCCTATCTCGAAAAATGGAGCAAAACCATCTCCCGCTCCGCCCGCGGACTTCACATCGGAGGAACACGAACCTTCTTGGTCGACCGCAACTCCCGCGACGCACGCTTTTGTTGAGTCATCGCCCCCGCCCAAGCGCAACAATGCGGCCAGCCAGGCCAGTGCTGTCCCTGCTCGGCCTTCAGGCGAGGCAAATAAAACCGGGGGAAGGATGGATAGATCACGATCCCCGTCTTCCGCTGGTGTTACGACGCGGTCTACCAATCGTCTCTCTCAACTCCAGTTTGAGACGGGCGATCGCCTTTGGATTCGCGTGACCTTTATCAACCGATACCCCAACGGGAGCTTCACCTTCCGGGGGACCCTATTGGAACCATTCGTCCTTGCGGGCGTGGGTTCACTCGATCAAAGTACGGGACTGGCCGGGGCGGGTACAGTGGGCGGCGGACACACTAGAGTTTTGGTGACGGGATTCACCCTCCGGGGGGGGAACTACGGGCTGCGGACTGTGAGCCGAGCAAGCAGGAGGCCCGGGAGCGGACCCGCCGTCGAACTTAATGCCGGCAAGACGTTTGAGATGTGGTTTGCGTCCGCATCAGTTTATAAAAAAAGCAGCTAGCTGCGCCCGCCGCTGGCTCTCGCCGCCACGGCTACGGCCTAACGGCTGGCCGGCGGTACAATGTTGTTCATGCGCAAGTACTCCACCATCTGCCCGTAGTGGTCGAAACCATGGGCTGCAACGCTCGTTGCTATTCCCAGGCGTGTCACCGACCCTTCTCCGAATGGGCTCTTTAGCGGTTCCACCAGGTTCTTGTCATTGATAGTCTTGACGGCCTTGTGTACGTAGGCAAACGACTCTTTGAGATAGTTTAGAATCTCCGCCTTCGTTTTCACCGACGCCGGTCCGGATTCATCGCCCACGTCAACCGGAACCTTTTCTTCTAAAATAGCCGCCCCAAAAATGTAGTTCACCGCCGCCACGTGCTTTACCTGCTCGCCGAAGGTGCGCACGCCTTTGAACTCGCCACCAGTCGGCGTGTATCCGAATTTGTCTTCGGGCATGGCTTCCACCGCTGGAACAAACTCGCGCTCGAGATTCGAAACCGCCCCGTCCAGAACTTGCATGACGGTCTTGTGTTCGTCCTTACCCTTGTCCTGGGCGGCACAAACGGCCGCGAGCGCTAGTACGCAGAATGCAAGACAGCTAAGTTTCTTTCTCATGATCATTCCTCCATGCTCAATTGAAATTCTCAATCGCAGCTTTGATCTTAAACTCGATCAACAACTAGCCGGAAGGACTAGGCGCCGGAGCCACAGGCTCACCAAAAGGCCACTCCCGACCCCTCCACGCGCGAATCATATAAATCGCGAGCCCCACCAGCAAGATCACCACTGCGTACCGTATTTCCTTCTGCCAATTCACGCGATTAAACAGGATGAAGAGAAATCCCGCAATCGCCACTAGCGCCGGCACAGGATACAGCCACATGCGGAACGGCCGCGCCATCTCCGGCCGCCGCACTCGCAACACCATCAGCCCCACCGCTTGTACCAGAAACTGCAGAATAAGGCGAATGACGACTAGAGCGGCGATCGCGTCCCTGAGCCGCAAAAAGCAGAACATCGCCGCCACTCCGCCAAGTGCCAGCAGCGAAACATGCGGGAAGCGGTACACTGGATGAACTTTGGCAAATGCCCGGAAATAGTTCCCGTCCAGGGCGGCCGCATAAGGTACTCGCGAATACCCCAGCGTTAGCGAGAAGACCGACGCGAACGCGGTCACGATTATCAGTCCCGTCACTAACCGCGCCGCCCAAGGCCCATAAATCCTCTGCATAAATAACGACACTACATACAATCCGCTGTTGTTATGTGCCGCCTGCAGCATCTCCCGCCAAGGAACCACGGCTAGAATGCAGAGGTTCATCATTAGATATAGACAGGCAACCAGAAGAATGGAAAGCAACAGAGCCCGCGGAATATTCCGCGTCGGATCCTTTATTTCATCGCCCAGATAGCAAACATTGTAGTAGCCCCAATAATCGTATGTGGCTACCAGCATGGCTCCGCCCAACCCGGTGAAGAACCCGTGTGAGAGCGTGAATGCGCCGGGAGGAAAATCAAACGCGCGAGCAACGTTGAAGTGTGTGAGCCCGGCGAAGATGATCCATCCAATCGTCCCCATCACCCCAAGCCACAGCACTTTCGAAAGGCGCCCGATCACGGTGATGCGCCGGTACAGCAGCAAGACCGTGAAGAAGCAGATAACGATCGCCAGCGCAGTTCCGGGCGTAACAATCCAACTCACCTGAAGTGACCCTGCTCCTGGGATGGGCAGAGCCGCCGTGTGGGCGGCGTAAACCGTCTCGAGGTTCGGCCAGTAATAGGCGGCGTAGCCCGCCAGCCCGATGCACCCGCTGGCAATCGAAAGCGGGGCGCTGAAGGAAAGCTGCCAGATAAACAGAAACGAAATCAGCCGCCCCCATTTCCGCGGCCCATAAATCTCGCTGAGGTAGCGATACGATCCGCCCGACCCCGGAAATGCCGCACCCAACTCCGCGGACACCAGCCCGTCGCACACTGCCAACAGTGCTCCCACGACCCATCCCAGCATGGCCTGCGGTCCGCCCATCGCGCTCAACACTAGAGGCATGGTGATAAACGGCCCCACGCCGATCATGTCAATCATGTTGAGCGCAGTTGCGCTCCCGAGGCCCATGCCGCGGATCAGGCCAGGAGAATTCGAATTATTTTGCGAAGAAGGCTGCATTTCGTGGAAGGACGTTGAGTGACCTCGAACGACGAACGGCCAACAGCCAACGGCTGACGACTAAGGACTAACGACTGCCCTCATGCCCGGCGCACAATAGATTCACGTACAGCCGAACCGCTCCCGGCACTCCTGCCGGCAACTGCCTGAAAAACGCATACGCGGTGTAGATATACGTTCCCTTTCCGTATTGCGCCCGCAACAGCCCGCCCTTCTGCGCGTTCTCGCCCGGATCGTGGCAGGCCAGCAGCGGCTTGAAATGCTCATCCCATTTGTCCATAAAATAGAGCCCGCGTTCCTGCACCCAGCCGTCAAAATCATGAGCTGTGATCGTATTCGGATAATGAAATATTCCATCGTCCGGCGCCAGAATCTCCACCGGAGCTTCCTCCACCGAAACCCGCGCCCGGCTCAGCTCCGCTGGATACGGGGTGAAATGTCCATCATTAAAATCTCCCACTCCGGTGTTGTACTGCACAACCAAAGTTCCGCCGGCAGCAGCAAAATCGAGCAGCTTCTTGTTATTCGCGACCACATCCTTCTGCGTGTCATAGGCGCGAATCCCGAGAACGATCGTCCCGTACCCACTCAGATCCTCGCTCGCCAGTTTCTCGGGCGAAATCAGGGTCACATCCATTCCCGCTTGCTTGAGCACCGTGGGAATGTCGTCGCCCGCACCCATAATGTAGCCAATCTTCAGGTCATGCGGCACCTGTACGTCCACAATGCTGACTCGCTGTACCGCCGGTTGATAATAGTAGAAGCTGCCCAGGTCCTCGCGCGTCACCAGTGTGTAGCCTTCGCTGAATTTCTCGCCGTCCTCCTCCAGCACAGCCCGAACCTTCGCGCGTCCCTCCTGCAGACCGGCCGGGAAGACCTTGAACTGGAAATCCTGTTTCTCTCCACGCCGCGTGAACTCCACCGCAAACTGTTCCGGTTGCGATCTCCAACCCGCTGGCAATTCCAAATGCAAAACCCCTCCCGTCTCGCGGGTAAGATTGCTGGTAACTCCCACTGCAACCGTCGAACTTGCGCCATTGTTCGTCGAGATCACCTGCGTCCCTGGTTCCAGCGCGACCGAAAAGGCAGGCACCACCGCCAGCGGACGTGCGCGTTCCAGCCCGGCCTCGTCCACGAACCCCGTCACCACGGTCGCACCGATACCATTCTTCACCGCTGCGTCGCCCGCACCTGCAGCCGAATACTCCACCTGCGCCCGCAGCATCGGAGGCGGGAACGGCAGGGTCGCATACTGTTCGTCGTCGACGTGATTCACGCTCTCCGTTTCCGGATCATCGCGATGCCAGTACGGCCGCGTATACCCCGGATTCTTCGGCACTCGCAAGCGAAACACTGCGCGCTCATCGTCTCCTGGCTTGATGGAAACTCGTCTCATCTTGTCCGATATCGTGCCCCAACCCTCCGGCACCTCCAGCTTCAACCCGTCGATGAACAGCCGCTCCTTCGATCCATTGCGAAAATCCACAGCGACCAGAAACTCCTGCCCCGGCGAGACGGTCGTCATAGCGTCCGCCTCTTTTTTCACGGGTTCCTTCGGAGCTTCACCTTTCGGTCCCACCCGGGAAACCACCGCTGCCTCCAGCGTCACGTTGAGAGCATCATTGAGAGCCGTTTCCGCCTGCGCGCGCTTCTCCGCCAATCGAGCCAACAGATCAGACTTTGCAACAAGGTCCAGAGTGCTCGCGCTGACCTCCGCCTGCACTCGCTCCAACGCGGTCACGACTGCCATCAGAGGCGCCGCAGCCGCGGATGAATCGTTCTCCTGCGCTTTCTCATTGGCGTCGGTGACCTTACCTGCAATCTCAGACAATTTCTGACGCAACTGTGGAACCTTCCATTCTTCTTTTCCCAATTGTGCTGCTAGTCCGGGCAGTGTCGTATCCATCCCATCAAAGAAGCTTTTTTCATGCCCATCCTTATCCAGCTTCGCGGGTCTTATTGAATCCACCAGCTTGTAGAACGTAAACCGGTCGCCCGGATCAACCGTCCAGTTTGCGGATCCCTGCGAGAGCTGATGACGCAAGCCTTGCATCGCGAACTGCACATACGACCCTCCCAGATCCGCGTTCGACTCACCGGTATTCAGTTTGATCGTCCAGTTCGCATCCGGACAGGTCATTGCTCCAAAGCCGCACACGTTTCCGATGTAAAGCGTCTTCGCCTGCCACGGCTGGAGCCCCTTCACGATCTGCTGGGGAAACCGCTTCGGGTCGGCCGCCGCCCGGAACGCCTCTCTCGTGAGGATGCTCGACGCCTGGTGATGCCCATGCCCATCACGATCCGTTCCGGAAAACCGCGCTACCAGCACATCCGGACGAAACGTCCGAATCACCCGCACCATATCGGCGAGTGCGACATCGTGTCCGCCCCACTTCGCAAAAGTTTCATCCGCACTCTTCGAGAAGCCAAAGTCGGCCACGCGCGAAAACCGTTCCTGCACCCCGTAATATTGGTCTGCCGCCAACAGTTCTTCTGTCCGCAGCACGCCCAGCACATCCGACAAGTTACTACCTACCTTGTTCTGTCCGCCCTCTCCGCGATTCAGCGTCATCAACAGCACGCTCGCGCCGCGCCCGCGCGCTTCCAGCGTCAGCATCCCGCCATCTTCGTCATCCGGATGTGCCACCGTCTGCATCAGCCGCGCGGTCGTACCTAACTGCCGCAGCGACAGCCGCAAGCCCAAAACTCCCTGATCTTGAGGCAGTGTAGGAGGAACGCCCTGATAGGGAAGTTGAGCGAAATTCGCCACAGGCGCTTGGCGATTCTTGGCCGGCGGTGTCGCTGCAATCGGATGCGCCGGACTCTCCCCGGTCTGCTGCGGCGAAGCCACCAGAATAATCGGAAGCAGCAGCAACAGGAATACAAACGAGGTTTGAAAAACTAAAGAGTGGACAAAATGCTGGACGAGCCGCCGCACTTGGCCGGCACGATTCTTGCATCCCAAGAAGTTCACCCTACAAGGATGGGGCCTACCCCCGCTCCGACGCAAATTCTTTCCCCTCGAGCCTGCAGATTAGACTCCCGCCGGAAAAAAGAGTAACCCTCTGAGCCAAGAACAAGATCAAAGAACTGAGAACTGCCTACTGCCTTCCTTCCTTCAGAGCTTCCTGGCACGCGCTCCCAGCCGTCAGCACCGCATTGAAGGCCGTGTCCTTGCGCAAGTCCTTGAGCAGGGGATCTCCAAGCAGCGCCGAATACGCACAATAATTCTGCTGCACCGCGGCCTTCAGCAAACGCAAGGACGCGTCTTTCTGCCCGCAATAAGCCATCAGCGCGCCCACGTGATACCACGCCTCCGGGTCGGGTTCCGTCATCGCCGATGCCTCCGCTTCCCGCACAATCCGGTCCATATCGGCCGGTCGCTGCGCCGCCGTGCATGCCGCCAGCAACTCCCGGTGGTAGGCCGTTGCCTTCGCCACATTCTTCACACTCTCTCGCGCCTGCGCTACATTTCCGGCGGCCAAATATACATACGGCGTCACCCATGCAGCCCATTGCGAGCCCGCGTCCAGGTGGACAAAATCCATCGCCCGGTCCGTTTGGCCCAGCTCCAGAAATGCCCACGCGCACGACCGGAAATCAAAATCCCCCGGGTCCAGAGAGCGGGCAGTGTTGCACTCCTGCGTTGCCTGCTCCTGCATGCCCGCATAGCGCAGCACAAAGCTAAGCGCGAAATGTGCATCGGCACTCTGCGGGCGCCGGCGGACCAGATCCGTCGCCGCATCATAAGCCCGGCCCAGTTCGCCCCGTTCCACGCGGTTCGTGATCAGATGGCTTGCCGCCAACATGCGGTTCGGATCCAGTGAAACTGCCCGCTCAAAAGCCGCATTCGAGCGCTGGAACATTTCCTCGCCGCCTCCACCAAAATATGAGTCGTAATAGCATCTGAGTCCCAGCGCCTCCCAGGCCGGCGCAAATCCCGGGTCTTCTCCTACCACGTGTTCCAGCACCGCGATCGCATCCTTATTCGGTGCTGGATCATGGGGCAGAGCGAGGCTATGGAGATACAGGTCGTACGCCTCCTGGCTTTTCGGACGCGACGCCGTGGTCAAGGTTCCTCCCGCGACGCCCAGCGCGGGCAACAGCCCCTGCTGCACCTGCGTGCTCAATTGCGACTGCAGAGAAATCAAATCGTTTACCGATGCGGTCGCGCTCCCTTGCCACAGTAGCCGGTCATTGGATACGTCAATCGCTTCCAACGTTACGGTCAACTGCTCGCCCTGCCGCGTGAAATGCCCGGTCAGCAGCTTGCCCACGTGCAATTGCTGCCCCACCTTGTGCGGATCGAGGTCTAATTCCACATACTTCCGCGTCACCGATGACGGCCGCACATCCAGCGAGCGCGAATACGTCAGCACGCTGGTTAACTCGTCGGCCAGCGCGAAGCGCAGGTAATCCACGCTGAAATCCCCATTCATGTTCTGCAGCGGCAGCACTGCGATCGCATTCTGCTGCTCCGCGTTGGCTGCCGACCGGTGTTTCATCCAGTACGCTCCTACCGAAGCCAACACCGTCACCAGCAGCGCCAGCGTTCCCAGCAACAGCCAGAACTGCCACCGGCTGCTGCCGCCTCGGCCAAAGGTATTGCTCGCAACCCGCAGCTTCACGGTGTGGAATCCACTCTTTACCTGCCCGGAGTCAGTCTCGCGTTTTAGCTGCTGCAGGTCGGCTTTCATCTGCGTGGCGCTTTGGTACCGCTCTTTGCGGTCTTTCTCCATCGCCTTGCCGATGATGCCCTCCAACTCCACCGGCACCTTGGGATTCAATTCTCCCGGCGGAACCGGCCTATCATGCAGCACCGCATCCAGGGTCATCAGCGAGTTCTTGCCGGTGAACGGCTTCTTGCCGGTGGACATTTCGTACATCACCACGCCAAACGAAAACAGGTCGCTGCGGAAATCGATTTCCTCGCTCCGCGCCTGCTCCGGCGACATGTAGACTGCGGTTCCGGGGATCACCCCGACCGCCGTTAGCGAGTTGTCCGCCGCCGCTCCGTCGCTATCGGTTCCGATGTTGTGCAGCAGCTTGGCCAGCCCGAAATCCAGCACCTTCACCTGCCCGCTTGGGGTCAGAAAAATGTTCGCGGGCTTGATATCCCGATGCACGATCCCCTTGGCATGCGACGCCGCCAGCGCGTCCGCCACCTGAATGCTGATGTCGAGCACCTTCTCCGTCCCCACTGCCTGTCCCGAGATGCATTGCTTCAGGCTCTCGCCTTCCAGCTTCTCCATCACGATGAAGGGATGACCACCGTTATCCTCGATGCCGTGGATTGTGCAGATGTTGGGGTGGTTCAACAGCGACGCCGCGCGCGCCTCGCGCGTGAATCGCTCCAGCGATTTGGGGTCGCCGGCAAGATTTTCCGGGATGAACTTTAGTGCAACATGCCGTCCCAGCTTCAGGTCCTCAGCCTCGTACACCACGCCCATACCACCGCCCCCGAGTTTTCCCAGGATGCGATAGTGGGACACTGTCTGGCCTATCATGAGAAGACGGAACTCCCGACCGCGGTAATGTTAGGCCCCCCTGCGACTCCGGTCAACTAGAGACGAGTGATCTTCTTCGTGTCTTGGTGCCTCGGTGGTGAAAGGCCGTTTTCTCAAGTGCGCCCCAATCTCGCAGGCCGTTTCCCAAAGTGATAAACACCCTGTCCTTTTGTGTGTGAGTCCCGGTCGCAAGCGGCACCACGACGACTACTATGGGGTCAGGAACATTGAAATCGCGAGGCGGTCAGTATGGCGCGGACGTCTGGGAACTATTCACCTGAAGTGCAAGAGGCCATCCGGCGCCGTGCCACCGAACTCTACCAGGGTAGCGGAGCGGCCGAAGGCCAGGACGTCGAAAACTGGTGCCAGGCCGAAGCCGAGATCCTTCGCGAATTCAACACTCACCCAGTTCGCCGCGCCGTCGTCGTCAACGTTCAGGGCGTGGTCTACACCGGGGAATACGAATCCACCTCTGCCGATGGATACACTCCCGGCGAATGGAAGCCCGGCGACGCAGTTCCCATTCGCCTCGCCGGAGACAAACTGTACCTCCGCCGTCCCAACGGCTGCGAACTCCAAACCACCATCGTCAAAAGAATCGGCTAACAATCGCAGATTGTGTGGCGTGGGCACTCCTGCCTGCGAAAGCGTGCAGTGTCAGCGCCCCCTGCAGGGCACTTCTAGCAACTGCCCCTCTTTACTCCACCCATAGCCCCGCCGAGGCTCCCACCCACTCCATATTCCTGTTGTGATCCACCCCCATCATCAAGCCGCGCCCCATGCGGATAATCGTCAGCACCGCCTGCAACTTCTCCAGCCACACATACATTACCCGCACCTCCGCCTTCGTCCCACCAAACGGAGTCTCGATCACCGGCTCAAAGTGCAGCCGTTCCTGCAGAATGTATTCGGCGCGTTTCTCCGGAGGAATCGATTCGATGTCTTCTTTCCTCGGCGCAATCACCACCCCCAACCCAGCAAAAGAATAAAGGGGTTTCAGGGCATAGTTCCGCAGGTCGTCGGGAATCTTTTTCAGTTGGTTCAGAAACCACGTCTTCGGCACCGACTCGTGCTGCAGATACGGAATCGAAAACTTGCTGATGCGGAAATACCAATTGGGATGTCCCGCCCACTCCACGTCGAGATCGTCGCGGAAATCAAACCCAAGCTTCACATGCTTGCGCTGCAACTCATCCACAATCGCCCGGTTGTAGATCCGCCGGATCGGCACCCGGCCGCCCTTCCGTTCGTAGTAAAGCTGTGATCCTTGCTTCTTGATCGCCTCAATATCGACGGTCCGCACTCCCAACATCTTCTCCGTCAGCAGAAAGTCCGGCAGAGTTTTCTGCTCTTGCGGATGAATCTCCATCAGGATCACGTTCTCTGGATCATGCGTGCCCACAATTGCCCGCCGCAAAAGTTCACGATAAGACTTCTGATCCAGTCCACTCAAAAAGAACTGCAACTCCGCCTGGCCGGATGTCGAAGCCCGAAAACCGGAGCCCGAAGCCCGCCCTCCCAACCCGTACACGTCAATGTAGCTTTGCGCCATCGTGAGCTGATACGCATAAAGAGAAGGGAAGGCCTGCAACTCGACCAACTTCGGCTGCAACTCGCCGCCCGCATCGCGGACCAGCCCAAAATCAACCTGCACAAACATCGGATGCGCCGGCTCATTCGCCACCCGATATTCCGCCGGAATCGACTCATCTGACCGTGCCCGATACTCCGGACTATCCACCAGTTGCCGGATCAACTCTTTCCCGTCCTCTGCCATTCGACCGAGTAGAGACTTCGGAAAGAAACAAGGAGTCTCCGACAGCCGGAAGGACACATGCGTTCCGCAAGCGTGGTCAATCCGCCGCAAGAATTCCTGATATTTTTCGGGAGTAAAGCTGGCGTTGAACTGCTTTCGGAGGAAAGGAATCATAGCCGGAGCGGGCAATGCTGGAATCTCACTCGCGGATTTCCATATTGCGAATGAGGCCGCCTTCTATCGAATACACGTGCTCGACCATCCGGTCCAGCAGCGTTTTCCCAGAGCGATCAAGGACTACCTGGTGAACCGCGACTATAACTCGGCCCGCTTCATCCAGATCGAAACTCACGGGCTCGACATGCGGATCGACGATGCCCCACTGCCGCGTCCAGTATTCCCGGATGGCAGCACGGCCATGAACCGTACCACCCTCCATGCCATTCGGCCACTCCACGTCCGGTTGCATGGTCGCCAAAGCGGCGTCGATGTCACGAGCGTTAAACGCCTGGTACGCCTTTTTCAGAACCGCGACTCGGGACTCTTCGACAATCACTTTCACTGGGTGCCTTACGCCTCCACCAAGAACTTTCCATCTCGCATAATCTGCTCGTCGTCAACCCAAATATGAAATTTCCGCCCCACCACATCGATATGGGTCGACGAATCCCACTCCGCCCCCGTGTGCGCACCATAAGGATTCCCAAACGCAATATGCACTCCGGGATATTTCTCATCCTGCAGAATCTGCCCAATTACATCTTTCAAATCGATGTTCGTTCCAATGGCAAACTCGCCGACACGGTCGCTATTCTCATCCGTGTGCGTGTACTTCCAGAAGTCATCTTCCAGTTCGCGATTCTCCGAGTGTGCTTCGGTCAACCGGTTATTTTTCATGTGAATCGTAAGCGGCATTTCTTGCAGGCTTCCAAACTTCGTGCACAAATAATCCCCCACCACGCCGTCGATTACGAACGTCCCGTTGACCTCGCCGGGCGTTGTAAAAATTTCTCCTCCCGGCAGATTTCCCCATTTTTCCGGAGAAATAATTCCGCTGGTCTTCAGCCAGCGATAATTCGGATTCAGCTCCGCCGTCAGGTCCGTTCCCGCCGCCGTCTTCGCCCGCACCTGCCGCGCCTTGCGCACCATCGCAACAACTTTCGCGCTCAGCCGGTCCACCTTCTGAAAGTCCGCCCGCATGCCCTCCAGCATGATCTGCCGGTTGATGTTCACCATGTGTGCGTGCCGGATCTTCCGCCGGTTCACCACGTCCGTCATCTGCATACGCGTGCGCAGTTCGTTCCTCTGCGCCCACACGGCAAAGATTGAAACCTGGCTCGTCTCCAGATCTTCCAGAATCTGCGGAGGCAAATCTTTCAGCGGACGCTCCGCCAGATCTTCCAGCACCCAGGTGCGATAGGGTGCGCCCAACTCCTCGAGTTGGCTCACAATCGCCGCCGCGATCTCCAGCGTTGCCTCATCCGTGATGACGCAAACCTTCTCCTCAGGCTGCACGCGCAGGCAAACCCTCACAGCATTGCGCGCCCCAGGAGTGTATTCAGGATCAAAAGAAATCTGATCGCGGGTGCCCCACCCTCGTTGTTGGATGCCCGATCCTTCGCGTTCTTTGCGAAGAGCCTGCCCTGAGCCTGCCGAAGGGGTGTGAGTCTTGACTTCGTCTGCAGGAATAGTCATCCCACTTTTCTTACGGCCGCCGGCTCGTTTTCCTCTAGGCCGGTTTCCGTCTCCTCAATGATGTAATCGACTACTTTCTTCAAATCGCCAGTTTCCTGATACACCCGCAACTGCCGGTCCGCGCCGCTGCCCGTTTTCAGCATGGTGTGGATGTAGTTCAATTCCTCGCGCGAGTCCAGTTCGTCCACCACATCATCCACAAATTCCAAATACTCGAGGATCAAATCCCGCGCCGGCACTTCCGTCTGCTTGCCGAAATCGATCAGCTTCCCGTCCATTCCATAACGTGCCGCACGCCACTTGTTCTCCATGAGAAGCGCACGCCGGTACAAGCGAAATCCCTGATTCGCCGTATGCAGCTTGTACAACTTCGCCACAGTTGCCTGAATCAGCGCCGCCAGCGCGATCGTTTCATCGGCGCGCATGGGAATATCGCACACCCGGAACTCAATCGTATTAAAGAACGGATGCGGACGGATATCCCACCAGATCTTCTTCGCATTGTCGATACAGTTCGTCTTGATCAGCAGTTTGATGAAGTTTTCGTACTCGCCCCAGCTGGGAAAATAATCGGGGATGTTGGTGCGCGGAAACTTGTCGAACACCTTGCACCGGTACGATTTCAATCCTGTATTCATCCCCAGCCAGAAGGGCGAATTCGTCGACAGCGCCAGCAGATGCGGCAGAAAATAACGCGCGTGATTCATCATGTGGATCGCGGTCTCGCGATCTTCAATCCCAATATGCACGTGCAGCCCAAAAATCAGATTCGCCCGCGCCACCAACTGCATGTCCTCTACAATGTTTTTGTAGCGTGGGTCCGGATGAATCTCCTGCACCCGCCAGTCCGCAAACGGATGCGTCGCCACCGAAGCCAGCCTCAGCCCGTTTTCCTTGGCCAGCCTGATAATATCGCGCCGCAGCATCTTCACTTCCGCCTTGGCTTCCTTCATGTTCTTGCAAACACCGGTCCCCACCTCCACCACGGACTGGTGCATCTCCGCCTTCACCCGTTCCTGCAGGATCAGCCTGCCCTTTTCGAGGATCTCCGCCTGAATATGCGACCGCAGATCCCGCGTCTCCGGATCCACCGTCTGATATTCCTCTTCGATCCCGATGCTGAAAGTAGGTTTCATCGCGTGCGCCGCGCAGGAGCAAATCCAAATGTCCACCTTGTGTTCTTGTAACAGGTGGGCAAATTGAGGCTATGACAGTATAACAACCACTCCAAGGACCCTGCTCAGAAGCTGCGGTGCGCCTGGAACCAGGAAAACCACAAGAAAAGACAAACAAGAAGGAACATCAATGCACTCAAGCCAATAGACAGGACAGAAAACGAGCTGCGGAGCCAATGTCCAGACGAAAATGCCCGGAACAGTAAGACGATGGCCGTTACTTGGCCGACGAGAATCGCGCCGATACCACACAAGAGGAATGACTCAGTGAGACCGGCTCCGATTGCGCCGAGCCCGGTCGCCTTTTGTTCCGAAATACCCCTGAATGCCCTGCCGAGGCCAATCAGGGTAGGGATCCACGGTGCGCACACAAGTAATATGCCCCAAAGAAAGCGCTTTTTCTTTAGCTCGTCCACCTCTACTTCGCCGCCTTCCCCCGTTTCCGCTCCGCAACCCACCCCGGCTCCGCCTTGCGAGTTTTCTTCACCGGCATACCGTTCAAAAACTCCGCCCAGCGCAACTCCCGCGCCGGATTCTCCCCGTTTCCCGCCATCTTCACCGCCATCTCCGCCACCGCCTTCACTATCCAATCAAAATTCTCCTGCCCAACTGACGTAATCTCCGCATCCGGCGCCGGATTCAGAAAATCAATCGCATACGGCACGCCGCCCTCCACCGCAAACTCTACCGTATTCAAGTCATACCCCAACACCCGGCACAATGTCAGCGCATCCTTCTCGATGCGCTCCTTCAGCGCCGCCGACGACGGAGGAGGATTTCCCTTCACGTACCGTTCATGATGCGGCAGCCTGGGGTCGTACTTCATAATGTGCACTTTTTCCTGCCCCACCACATAGCACCTGTAATACTCCTCAAACACCACGCCATGTTGCAGCGTCATGCACAAATCGCCCGTCTGGTTGTAATGCTGGAAAAATTCCTCCGGCGAATGCACGTGGTAGACATGCTTCCACCCGCCTCCGGAATAAGGCTTCAGAAAAGCGGGGAAGCCGACGTAATCGAACACCTCCTGCCAGTTCAGCGGAAAAATCAGGTTCCGCATCGACTTGTCGGTCGTTCCTTCAGGATGCTTGTTGTGGGGCAAAATCACAGTTGGCGGAATCGCCACGCTCAGCTTATGCGCTAGCGCATAGTTGAAAAACTTGTCATCCGCCGACCACCAGAACGGATTATTCACCACAATCGTCCCGTGCAGTGCCGCATTCTTCAGGTACGCCCGGTAGAACGGAATATCCTGCGAGATCCGGTCAATGATCACGTCATATTTCTTGGGCTCATCCATCCGCACCCCGCCCACCTGCACAAATTCCGCCGTCACCCCATCAACGCCCATGGCATTAATCTTCTCCACTACCGCCGGCGGAAACGTGTTTTCCATTCCAAACAGAATTCCAATCTTCTTCACAAATTCATCTCCAAATAAAATTTGTCATCCTGAGAAGTAACTGTTTCGAGAAGCGAAGCAGTCACGCAATCGAAGGACCCTGCACTCCCAGCCCTGTCAACTGCCGCAACAAGGCATTCTCCCCGTGCATCCAACCCTCGCGGGTCGCCGAAGCTGAAGCCCTCCCTAAAAATACTTCCCCGCCATCCTCAACCACAGCGGCCAGTCATGCTTCGAGTTGTCGCCGAAGATATCCAGCCAGTGCGGCACGGCTTTGCCATTCAGAATCGCTGACAGCTTCACATTCTGGTCCAGACAGATATCCCAATCCGCTGACCCCAGCACGATTTTCATCTGCCGGTAGCGGCTCAGGAACCAATCATCATTTTGATTTGGCAGATAATCCGGCGGACAATTGAAGTAGCAGTCATCGTCGTAGTATCCATCCAGAAACTGATGGATATCAAACGCCCCGCTCATGCTGACGCAGTGTGTCACCACATCCGGATGCTTCAGCGCAAAATTCACCGCATGATAAGCTCCGAAGCTGCACCCGGTCACCGCCAGCCGCGGCGTCTGATTCTTCCACCGGATAAACGGCACCATTTCATGCAGAATATAGCGCTCGTACTGCAAGTGCCGCAGCACCCGCACCTTAGGATGCACGCCCTTGTTGTACCAACTCTCGGTATCGACGGCGTCTGGGCAAAATATCTGCAGTTCGCCGCGCTCGATCTTCGGCGCCAGTACGCCAATCATCCCTCGGTCTTCATACTCGAAAAATTTCCCCATGGAAGTCGGAAACACCAGCAGCGGCGTTCCCGCATGCCCGAAAACCAGCGCATCCATGTCCCGGTGCAATTCCTGGCTGTATCCTTTGTGATATTCGCGATTCATCGTGGATAAGGTGATCTCCCGCCACGTTCCTCGTGGACGAAGTATCTTACCTGAACGGGAGATCTTCAAGCGCAATTTTGCGCTCGCCCTTGCCGCGTTCCGCCCTGCAGATGATATCGTGATACGAGATATGTCGTGGAAGTTTCCCAAGCTGATTCCGCGTTCCGCGCCCGTCATCCTTCTCGTACTCACTCTCGCCGCTGCTACGGGCTTCGCCGCCGTGAGCCATCTGGTTTTCCGCTACAACCTCAATCAGCAGGCCCGCGGCCGCAGGCTCTACCAGCAGGGTTTCGCCGCGGCCAGCGCCGCCCGTTATGACGACGCGATCGCCGCCTTCCGCGCCGCCCTCACTTGCGATCCCACCAACTCCCAATATCAGCTCAGTCTGGCCCGTGCCTTGCGTGACAGCAACGATCCCCGCCGTCTGGACGAAGCCGAATCCTACCTGATCGCTCTCTGGCAGCGAACTCCTCAGGATGCAGCCGTCAATCTCGCTCTCGCCCGCGTCGCCGCTCACCGCGGCTCGATCGAAGACGCGACCCGCTACTATCACAACGCCATGTACGGAGTCTGGAACTCTGACCAGGATGCGAACCGCAGCCGGGCTCGGATTGAACTCATCCAATTCTTGCTCCGGAAAAACGCTCCTGCTCAAGCTGAATCGGAGATCATGGCCCTCGCCACCGCCTTGCCGCCCGATCCTGCCTCGCATCTCCAGACGGCGCAACTTTTCGCGCAAGCTCACGACTACGCAGGCGCACTTACCCAGTATGAGGAAGTTCTCCGCCTCAATCCCGACAACCCATCCGCACTGGCCGGAGCCGGCGAAGCCGCGTATCGCACCGGCAACTACGCCGCTGCCCAACACTATTTGCGGGCCGCCGTCAACGCCCATCCCGAGGATGCCGACTCTCGCCAGCTCCTCGCAACCACAGAGCTAATTCTCCGCACCAATCCCTTTCAGAGTCACATCTCAGACGCGGAGCGCAACCGCCGCATCGCCGCCGCCTTCGCCCAAGCTGGCGAGCGGCTCACCGAGTGCGCTCAGCAGGCAGGCCTTGATCTCAAAGCGGCCACTGCCCCTGCTACCACGGCCGCCGCCGCAAGTTTCACCGCATCTCCGCTTCCCACTCTGCAATCCCGCTGGACTGCCGCGAAATCAGAGCTAGCCCGCCTTCGCTCTCCAGGAGAAACTGATCTTCCCGATGCCATCATGGATGTGGTCTTCCAAATCGAGCAGCGGACCGCTGCTGCCTGTGGCCAGCCCCAGGGCCTCGACCTGGCACTCCTTCTGATTTCTCAAAAGCGCGAGGCTGCAAGTCAATGAGCAATCTGGCTTCCGCCAACCCATCTCCCGCGGCTTCGTCGACGACCACACCGGCGCGACTCCAAACTCCCCGCCGTTTGTTTTCCACGCTCGAAGGCGTCTTTCACGAAGAAGTATTCTTCCTGATTCTCTCCGTCTTCATCGGAATTTTTTCCGGCCTCGCCGTTGTCTGCTTTCGTCTCGCCATTGACTGGATGCACCTCGCCCTGCTCGGTCCGCTTCCGCAGACGCACAGTTGGCGGCTGTTCGCGGTTCCGTCACTTACCGGCCTGGTGGTTGCCGCCCTTGTGCTGCATGTGTTCCCTACGATCCGTGGCAGCGGCGTAAACCAGACGAAGGCCGCCCTCTATATCTTCAACGGATTCATCCCCTTCCGCACCGCGATCGGAAAGTTCATCTGCGCCGCGCTCGCCATCGGCTCCGGTCAATCCCTCGGCCCCGAAGATCCCGCTCTTCAGATCGGAGCCAGCATCGCCTCCGCTCTCGGACGGCAGCTCGAAATCTCCCGCGAGAAACTCCGCCTCATGGCTCCGGTCGGCGCCGCCGCTGGCCTTGCCGCCGCTTTCAACGCTCCCATTTCCGCTGTCCTCTTCGTCATCGAAGAGGTCATCGGACGCTGGAGCGCCGGCATCCTCGGGTCCGTCGTCCTCTCTGCCGTTTCCAGTGTCGTGATCGTGCGCTGGTTTCTCGGCAGCGAACCGCTCTTCCGCATTCCCGTCACCACCTTCAAGCGGCCTACCGAACTTCTTGCTTACGCTGTGCTCGGCATTGTCGGCGGCCTAGCCTCGGTGGCATTTGCCAAGTCCATCGGCTATCTGCGCCCTCGCCTCAAAGCTCTGCCCCGCTGGACGCAATATTTTCAACCCGCGCTCGCCGGACTTCTCGTCGGACTCATCGCTTTCCTCGGCGCTCCGCAAATCATGGGTGCCGGTTACGATTCCATGGACCAGGCCATGCACGGCCAGTACGCCTGGAAAGTCCTTGCCATCCTCGCGGTTTTGAAAATTATCGCCACCACTTTCTCTTTCGTCAGCGGCACTCCCGGCGGCATGTTCGCCCCCACGCTCTTCATCGGAGCCATGCTTGGTGGCGCCATCGGCGACATCGAACGCTTCTACTTTCCTCAACTTACCGGATCCACCGGAACCTACGTCCTAGTCGGCATGGGTGTCCTCTTTGCCGGATTCCTGCGTGTTCCCATGACTTCCGTCTTCATGGTCCTCGAAGTCAGCGGTAACTACGAGATCATTGTTCCCGTCATCGTCGCCAACACATTCTCTTATCTCGTCTCGCGCGGCTTCCAGACCATCCCCATCTTCGACCTGCTCACGCGCCAGGACGGCCTCATCCTGCCCTCGCTCGAAGAGGACCGCGAAGAAGCCATCCTCCGCGTCGAAGATGCCATGCTTCCCGTTCCCGCCACCATTCTGAACGCTCAGGATTACGTTGACGCCAACGCCCACCGCATTCAGGAGTCCCCCGACGTTACCTTCCTTGTGCGCATGCATCCCAGTGGCTGGAACATCATCAGCCGCGACCAACTTCAGCGCCTTTTCCAGGAAGGCAAGGGCGAACTCACGCTTGGCTCTGTCCTTCCCGCCCAGTCGTTGCCCAGTCTCTATCCAGACCTCCCTCTCGATTCCGCTTTGCGCTACGTCAACGATTACGCGCTCGTCCCTGTAGTGAATCGCGCCAACGCCCGTCAGTTGGAAGGCGTAATTTCACGCAACTCCGTTTTTGAGAAATACGGCAGCCGGCGTGCTATTGAAGTACCCAGCACAACCTGACGAGCACAGATTTTCCACTCGACCACCAACCTTCAGCTCCATCGCCACGCGAACAAAAAACCCGCTCCTCACGGAGCGGGTCACATGGATACGATGCACCGGCCCTATTTGCCAGCCAATCCCTTATCTACGCCCACACCGGTGCACAAATCATAGCCGGTGGTCGCGCTGTGCGTTCCGCAACTGCCCGAAGTGATATCGGTAAAGTCGCTTGTATTGCTCATGTTCGTGTAAATCTCAGTGTTCTCCGCGTTGCTGCTGGCGTGGAAGGTTCCGGCGTTGTTGATGATGCCGGCCAGTGACGGTGAGGCTACGCTGGTGCCGTACACCTCCAGCCATCCTCCGTAGCAGTTGGAGTTGTAGACCGCCACCGGCGAACCGCCGCTGGAGTCAAACGAAAGATCGGGGGTGCCGCGGTGCGAGCCCACCACACCCGAAACCCCGCTCTGAAACGAGGGTCTGGCCTCGTATCTGCTCGTGCCGCCCCCGCCATCGCTCCACGACGTCTGGTTCGTGTAATTGCCGCCGGTGCGATTCACCTGCGTGCCGCCGGCAGAAACCACATTTACCGAGGAACTAGGGTAGATCACTCCCGGCGAATCGCCCGCCGAGGCAAAATACACCACACCCGATTGCGTAAAGAAATGGTCCGAGCCAGTCTCGCTGCTGGTTTCGCTTCCTCCCCAACTCATCGACACCTCGCCCTTTCCACCGTGCGCTGCAATATAGGAATTCGCCGCCGTTACCGCCGTATACAAAGCGCTGTTCGAGGAAGAAGCCGCTTCCATCAGGATGATCTGGGCATTCGGCGCCATCGCGTGCGCCCATTCGATGTCGAGCGACTCCTCTCCATTCCATCCGTTACTGCATCCATTCGCAGGTTTGCTTCCCGTGGCATACTGCACGGCGAAGTTCGGCGCAGGAAGGCCGAATTCGCTGGAGAACGTCGCCAAGTCAGCCGCAGCGCTGGGATAGTCGTACGCATCCACAATGACGATCACTCCGCTGCCTCCCGTCGGCACTTCCGAGGCGGTCGCGATCGGGCATCCGCTGATCGGGCTGGAAACTACGTCGTACACGCAACCCAGCGAAGCCGGCGTTTCTCCTCCAGGATTGGCCACTGCCTCAATTACGCCGTTGGGCGCATAGAAAATGTAGTTGGTGTGCATTCTTACGCCAACGTCCTCAGGCTTCTCGATGCTCGAATCTGGAACGATGCCGTTACCTCGTCGAACTTGGGCGGAGACCAGGCTTGCGGCGGCAAGCATGGCGATGGTCATGATGATTCGTTTGCGCATTTCATCCTCCTGATTGTCTTGAATAAGTGATTCGAGAACGACCCCTCACTTTAGGAGCGCCCATGCCCACATCCTGAGCGACCGCACGCCGCGGATACTAGACCGCACGATTCTCGATGCGCCTCGGACCTCAAGTCAACGTGCAAATGTCCTTCTCATTCTCCTGTCCGGTTTTCGTAAATTCCATTTTGGCGCAATAAAAAACCCGCCTCTTCGCGAGGTGCTCGCACCGCTCCGCTTTTGCGAAACCGGTGGCATCGTTCCACTCCAACTTTCTGCACTCCCGGGAAGGTTAAAAATTTCGTCTCGTGTTCAGCGACCGCTGGTCCGTTTATACCCGGTGTATTTTATGATCTCTCGCACATGCACCGATCCTGACCTGAACCGCAGCGTGTCATCCGAGCGCGTGTACGCTGGAAGCCAGTACCTGTCGTCGACCTGTTGGCGATACGTAACGAACGTGGGATGTAAATCTGGTCGGTCATGTTTCTTGACTTGTACTTTTTCCGGTCCGCTCTTGCCGCACAGCTTCACGATCTGGAAATCCTGCGCGTCCACCCAGATTCGCCCTTCAAAATATCGCTTGCCCTTCTCCTCTTTTCTCTTCGGTTCCAGATGGAACTCGTAGGTATCCAGGTCATCGACGTGCTGCTGCCCGGCATAAGTCAGGTTGTACTGCGGCAAGTCCTCGCTGGTCAGCATGAGCGGCATGAAGATCCGAATATCCTCCATGTCTCCCTCAGTGAGTTGAATGCCTCGCAATGAAGGCTGGGCCGCGAATGTCACTTCCTCCTTGCGCTTACCTTTCTCGTCGTAGGAAACGTTTGTGACCTCGTGAAACTCTCCCGTCACGTCTTTGCCGTTGAGCGTCTGCATCAGCACATCCTGCTTGTAGGTGTAATGAAGACGGGCTTCCTTGGCAGCTGCCTCAGCCGCCCCAAGTTTCTGGATCACTTCCTGTACGCTCAACGTTTTCGGCGGGGTGAGATCCAACGGTCCGTTGCCCTCTTCGCAATTGGTCTGTCCCCGCAAACCCGCGGGCAGCAGCAGAACGTATAAGAGAATCATGCGTGATCTCATGCAGTCGCTCCCTTAAGGTTGTCATCCCGAGCGAAGGTTTGTGCTTCGCGAACGCGAAGCACAACCGCAGCCAAAGGACCCCTTACCCGCTGGCGGTTACTTCTAGCCGGCAAGGTATTTTTACCACCACACCACCTTATTCTTATATCTCTCGCCTCTAAATCCCCCTTTACCGGCCTTCAAACCCCGATCTTCCACATATGTGCAAATCCTTGCTTCTCGCGTCCATCCGCGTCCGCTAACTCGAATCCCACCCGCTCCGCTTTGGTATACGGATTGCCCTTACCACCGCGGAAGCCGCGCTAATCGGGCATTCCGTCAGGTTTTTCACATCAATATGCAGTTTCCCCCGGACTAGGATCAATCTTATGAAGACGTCAATCTTCGCTCTCTGTTTTCTTTGCCTGCTCTGTGCCACCACTGCCTTCGGGCAGAGTGCGCCCATCCTGAGTAACACCGCCCAGCCGGTTCAGATGTTCGAACATGCGCAGCATGCTTCCGAGCATGCCATGGCGCAGGAATCCAGCCTGCTTGGCTCAAATCCTTACACGTATGCCCAAGGCGAGCAGCCGCTATCGGAATTCGGTTCGTCTCCTATGTATGAAACCCCTCTCGGCGACATCGCCCGCGCCTACAGAAAAGAACACGCCGCCAAGGCGAAAGCCGTTAAAGCCCTGGAAAAGTGATTTCGTAGATTTGGTAGCCAGCGGAAAAGAACCTTCAGATACCCGCGTAGGGACAGCGGTCTCGGCTGTCCCGCCAAGCGGAACGAGGCGCTCCGGGCACATCCCTTCGATCTTGGTAAGCAAAACTCTTTCAGCCTTGCGGACGAGAGCGCGGCGTTAAACCACCAGTAACTACCCGCTACTCGCCCGCGCCCACCATCACAATCGGCATCGTAGGCGTGGCCGCACCCGCTTCGTTCTCCACTGTAATCGCAAATGCCTTGGCCTCGGTTCCCGCCGGGAGCGGAGGATTCACCACGCTCGCATTCCCCTGAGCATCGGGCTTGAACACTCCCGCCGGAATCGGAGCCCCGCTGGTAGGAATTAGCCACAGTTCATAAGTTTTTTGCGGTGGCAGTGGCGGCATATTGTTTGCCAGGAAAACCAGACTCCCGCGGTTGCGCAGGTAAAATGCTTTACCTTGCGGCTGCGGCGGAGCTTTCACAGCTACCAGCGTTATCCGCTGCGCCTCCGGCTGAATGATCGGCGCCGCAATCTTCCGCAGCTCCCCCAACTCGCGCGTGCTCTCCTGCGCCTGGGAACTGGCCGAAGCCAAACTCTGCTGCAGCGCGGAATTGTCCCGCCACAGCGACCATGCGAATATCACAACCGCCGCCGTAGCCGCCCATCCTAGCCATCCCCACCACCCGCGGCGTGGTATAGCGTGCGCCGCAACCGGCAGCCGTGGCTCCCGTGCCACAGCGTCCAAAAGCCGCTGACGCGCCCGCTGCGGAGGCCTCGGACCAGTCGCGGACATCGCCAGCAGCGCCGTGTCGCCGCGAAGTTGCTCCAACTCCAGCCGGCACGACGCGCAGCCTGCCAAATGCAGCTCGAGTTTTGTGCGGTCTTCTCCCTTCAGCGCATCGAGCGCATATAGGGCAAGATCCTCGGCGTATTGTTCGTGCGCACTCATCTCTTAATCCACGTTGCTCAACTCACTCAAGCTTCTATGTGGGGACAGCCTCCCTCGGCCGTCCGCGGAGCACAGCTCCGCTACTCCTTCATGTCTGAAACGCTTTCCGCAGCGCAATCAATCCCGCGCGAATCCGCGTCTTAATCGTGCCCAGCGGTTCCCCCGTCTTATCCGCAATCTCAGAATGGCTCATGCCTTCCCAATAAGCCATTTCCAATGCGCTGCGCTGAGCCGACGCCATGGTCCCCATCACTCCACGCACTTTCTCGGAAGCCCGCGCCCGTTCTGCTTCTCCGGCCAAGTCAGGCGACACCGACAACACTACATCCTCTATATCTGTCTCGGGGC
>Ga0182015_10000074_pt1 | contig 127121 bp, 122 predicted proteins | sample 712P3MmetaG_FD_120478 | JGI IMG/M metagenome (GOLD analysis project Ga0182015, IMG submission 120478) | Permafrost microbial communities from Stordalen Mire, Sweden - 712P3M metaG | ecosystem: Environmental > Terrestrial > Soil > Wetlands > Permafrost | place: Sweden: Stordalen | collected...
ATTTAGGTCGCTAACCACGGACGTGTCGATTGGACCGTAGTGGTAGGAAATGACGACGCTGCCCGAAATGTTGCCGCCCCCATTACAGAGTTGCGGCACGGTCAACGTGTATGCTCCCGCGCTACCAACGTTTGGGAAGGGCTGAGAGACGCCGTTGATTTCGTACTGAATATTGACGGCCGACATGTTCTGCGCGTTCGCGCTCAGCGTCACTTGTGTCCCCGGCGCGCCGCTGCACGACGAGAAAAGAATGGACGATCCGGCGGCCGAGCCGGGGCATACGGTGGGCGCGCTCGCGTTGAGCTTGAGTATTTCTGGAACCTTCGGAACGATCAAAGACGAGGCGACCGTCGGCTTCGGATTGGTTGCATCGGCGGCGGCGACAACTGGAGCGGCGAGAAGTATGATGATCGCCAGTGCTGCGTTGCGTATCATCTCTGCTAACCTCCATTTCAGATGGTCGAGCCTTTGGCGAGCGGCGAGCCATTTCGCGCAAAGAACCGCAAACGTGAAAAAGAACCGGTTGAGCTGGGATACCTGAGATGGGGAAGCAATTCGCCGTCCGATTGCCTTCCTCCGGCTCGCTTGGCGACGAACCGACGCGGTTTCGCTTGCTCATGTGCGAATACGGGAAATCACACGAGAATGCTCAACCAGTTTGCCTGTTTATCCGGCGAATGCGGGCGAAGCCGTCACCGAAAGTAAAGGAATAGCCCATGCGTGTTTTGCGGTCTGCCATTCTTCTTGCGACCACGGCGGTGCTGCTCTCGGCGTCACCGGTTCAGAGTCAAACCCCTACGACCGTTCACGTCGGGATGATTCCCATCGAACCCGCGGCGCTGGTCTACTACGCAAAAGATATGGGCTTTTTCGAGAAGGCCGGGCTGAACGTCGACATCGAGGCGAATCCATCGACGCCGGCCCTGGCCGCGGCCGTTGCCGCGGGCTCCATCGACATTTCATATGCCACCATTCCGACGCTTGCCGTCGCACATACGAAGAACATCCCGTTCGTCATCATCGCGCCCGGGGTCTCGGATTCGGCCACGCATTTCGGCGGTGGCATCATGGTCGCTATGAATTCGACGCTGCATACGGGCAAGGACTTCAACGGAAAGACGTTCGGCTGCGCGGGATTGAACACGATTGCCGAATATTTGCCGCGCAACTGGATCGATAAAACCGGCGGCGATTCATCGACCGTGAAGTTCATCGAGATGCCGTTCTCGGAGACGGCCGAAGCGCTCGCCGCCGGCCGTATCGATGCCGGCTATATGTCGGAACCGTTCGTGACGCTCGCCGAGCGCCGCAAACTGGCGAAGCTCTTGCCCGGAACCGACGATGCGATGGGACCGGAATACATCGCCACGGGTTGGTTCACGACCACGCAATGGGCACACAATAACGCCGATACCGTTACGCGCTTTGCGAGCGCGATGCACAACGCCGCGGTCTGGGCGAACGCAAACCAGAGCAAGACCATTCCGATGGTGGCAAGGTATCTGAAAGCCGACCCGGCGCTGACCGCGCAAACCCGCCGCCCGCACTATGCGGAAGCGCTCGTTCCCTCGCAAGTGCAGCCGTACATCGACGTCACGGCCCGCTATGCGAAATTTGCGCCGTTCCCGGCTTCCGAACTGATCTACGTTCCCGGAAAGTAGTCACCTCGCATGAAGCAAAACCAGCCGGAAGTGTACTGGGACCGGTTGTTCGCACCATCCTCGGCGCTGGCGGTGATCACGACCGTGGATGCCGCGGGCCGCGTCAATGCGGCATCGTACGGTACGTGCACGCGCGTCCACCACAGCCCGATGTATATTTCGTTTACGTGCAATTCCGATCGCGACACCGCGCGCAATCTCGAAGAAGTCGGCGAGTTTGTCGTGAACCTCCCATCCTTCGATCGCGAGTCGCTGGAGAAAGTCCGCGTCGTCGGGCTGCCCTTCGCGCGGGGCATCAACGAACTCGAAAAGGCGAACCTCAAAGCAATCCAATCCGTCACCGTGCGCCCGCCGCGCATCGCCGACTTCTCGCGCCACTTCGAATGCAAACTCGAGTGGGTGAAAGACTGGGGCGGTTTGCGGCGCATGGTCGTCGGCAAGGTGACGGCAGCCTCGGTTGACGACGACTGCGTCGACGAAAACGGGTTCGTGCTCTGGGACCGCGTCAAACCGGCACATTTTTGCGGCGCACCGTATCACAATATGTTCGTCGCCGCATATCAAACGATGAGCGTCGAGGTGCCGTACGAAGGGCCGGAAGTCGATGCGTACAATGCATCCGAACACTCGATGTTTGCCGAGCTCGAGCGCGTCCACAAGGAAGGGGCGTAGCCATGAACCTCTATCGCACCGCCGTCCGCCCGCTGCTGTTTCGGATCGATCCGGAGCGGGTGCACCATCTTACGACCATCGCGTGTCAAGTCGCGGGCCGCATGCCACCGGTTCTAAGCCTCATCGAGAAGCAATTCGGCAGCCCGCCGGATCCGCGCTTGGAAACGACGATCATGGGCATTCGTTTCTCGAATCCCGTCGGATTGTCGGCGGGCTACGATAAGACGGGCAAGACGCCCGCCGTCCTCTCGCGCATGGGCTTCGGCTACATCGATATCGGCTCCGTATCGCGTTGGCCGTCAGGCGGGAACGCCGGCCGGCCGCGTCTCTTTCGCCTTCCGGCAGACGACGTGCTGGTCGTCAATTATGGCGTGCCGAGCGATGGAGCTGACGTCGTCGCGCAGCGCCTGGCGCGCAAACCCTCGCGCGTTCCGATCGGCGTAACGCTGGTTGAGACGAACACGGGCAAGCCCACTGACGCCGGCGACGTAATTGCGGAAATCGCCGCCGCGTTTCTACCGTTCCGCGGTTCGGTCGACGTTCTGTTCATCAGCGCGTACTGTCCCAACGAGACGAGCGGTTCGCGGCCGTTTGCCGATCTCGAGAACCTGCGAGCGCTCTTCGAAGCGCTGGGCCGCATTCCCGATCTGCCGCCGGTCGTGTTGAAGATCAAAGCCTACGGCGAGCAGATCGACCGCATCATCGAGATCGCGACGCCGTTTCCGTTCGTTAAGGGATTTCTGCCGAGCGTTGCGCCCGCGCGGCCGTACGCCGGACTGAATACGCCGGCTGCCGAGATCGAGCGCCTGCCCGGAACGGCTACCGGTCCCTACTCCAAACCACATCTTCTGAAAGATCTGCGCGCATGGTACGCGCGGATCGATCCCGCCCGTCACATCTTGATTGCGAACGGCGGCATCCGTAGCGGCGCCGACGCCTATGCAGCCATTCGCGCCGGCGCGTCGCTCGTCGGCCTCGTGACGGCTCTGGTCTATCAGGGGCCCGGGATCGCGCGACGCATCAACCGCGAACTATCCGCGCTGCTGCAGCGCGACGGCTTCGCGAACGTTGCCGACGCCGTCGGCGCCGACGCCCCGGCGAGGGTGCCGGCACGGCAGGCCTGAACGGCCCCAGCCAAAAATGCGTTTCCAATGATACGTCGATTCTGCGTTGCTCTGACGTTTTGCCTGACGCTGCTTCCGTTCGGGGCTTCCGCCCAGACCGCGCCGGCGCTCATCCCGCTCAAAATGGGCGTGATTCCAATCGAAGCCGGAGCCGAGGTGTTTTACGCCGACGACATGGGCTTCTTCAAGAAGCAAGGGCTCGAAGTCGAGATGCAAACGATGCAGAACGGGGCCTCGATCGCTGCGGCGGTCGCCGGCGGCACGCTCGACGTCGGCTTTGCCGACACGATCTCGATTGCTAGCGCGCATGCGCGCGGTCTGCCGTTCATCTTTCTGGCACCGGGACTGCTCAACGGCTATGCGGCCCCGACGCTGGCGCTGATGGTCAGCGGCACGGGCCCGATTCACGGGCCCAAGGATCTTAACGGCAAGACGATTGCGGTCAACGGCATCAACAACATCACGATGATCCCGTTCGAAGCGTGGATCGATCGCAGCGGCGGCGACTCCAAAACCGTCAAGTGGATCGAACTTCCGATTCCAGCGGCCGACGACGCCGTCGTAGGCGGGAAGGTCGACGGCGCAACGATCGGCGAGCCGTTCATTACGTTCGGCGTCGACAAGGGCCTGCGCGCCCTCTATGTGGACAAGAACGCGATCGCGTCGCGCTACGTCCTCTCCGGCTTTATGACGACGAAGGACTGGGTGGCGAAAAATCCCGCCGTAGCGGCAAAATTCATAGCGGCGATCAAAGAAGCGGGACAATGGGCGAATGCCAACCCCGCTGCGTCGGCGGTCATCCTCGCGAAGTACACCAAGATACCGCTTCCGGTCGTCGAACGGATGAAGCGCGGCCAGTACGCGGATACACTGCTCGTGTCGGACTACCAGCCGGTCATCGATGCAGCCGCGAAGTACGGCGTGCTGCCGAAGGCGTTCCCAGCAACGGAATTCTTCTATCGCTGAGTCCGGCATGACCGCCGAAGAGGCCATCGTCGACGTCTTCGAACGCCGCTCGGCAGCGGCCTTATTCGTCACCGAGGTCCAGTACGGGATCGCGCCGCAGCGTGACCCCGCCGAATTTGCCGCCGCGTTGCAGCGGCTCGTCGAACGTGGAGAGATCATCATCGTTACCAAACCCGCCCCCGACGTTCACCTTGCCGATGCAGATCTCCGTATCGCCGCGCGCGTCGCCCCCGACGCCGACGTCGCGATCGAATCGGCTTGGCACGGCTGGTTGCGCGACTTTCTGGCCTCGCATCGCTGCTCGTGAGCAATAAACATCTCCGGATCGGGGTCGACATCGGCGGCACCTTCACCGACGTGACCGTGATGGACACCGGCGACGGTTCGGTCACGTTCGGCAAGTCGCTGAGCACACCCGACGATCTCGTGCGCGGCATCCTCGATGCGATCGGCGTCACCGGCCGCCCGCCGCGCGATGCCGAGTTCATCATTCACGGCTCGACCGTCGCGATCAACGCGATCCTGGAACGCAAAGGCGCGAAGACCGCACTCGTCACGACCGAAGGCTTCCGCGATGTCTACGAAATCGGCCGCGTCAACCGGCCCGATTCGTTCAACCTCGCCTTCCGCAAGCACGTCCCCTTGATTCCGCGCGCGCTGCGGTTTGAAGTCGCAGAACGCATGCTCTACGACGGCTCGGTCGAGCGGCCGCTCGATGAAGTCAACGCCCGCGGCGTAGCGCAAGCGGTAAAGGCGGAGGGCGTCGAGTCGGTCGCCGTCCTGTTCTTACACTCCTACGTCAACGTCGCGCACGAACAACGGATGGTGGAACTGTTGCGTGAAGCGCTGCCGGACGCGTTCATCACCGCCTCGCATCACGTCTCCCGCGAGCAGCGTGAATACGAACGCACGTCGACGGTGGCTGCCAACGCCTACGTCGGCCCGCTCGTGAGCACGTATCTCGAACGGCTCGAACGCCATCTCGAAGGCGACGGCTTCACGGGCAACCTGTTGATCATGCAGTCGAGCGGCGGGCTCTGCGACGTCGCGACGGCGCGCGAACAGTGCATCCAGATGTTGGAGTCGGGCCCGGCCGGCGGCGTCGTGGCATCTAAAACCGTCAGCGACGCGTTGGGCATGGGCGATGTGATCTGCTTCGACATGGGCGGCACGACCGCGAAGGCGTGCGTCCTGCAGGCCGGCGCTGCCGCGCTTTCGAGCGACTACTTCATCGGCGGGTACAACGAAGGTCTCGCGATCCGCATCCCGGTGCTCGACATCAAGGAAATCGGTACCGGCGGCGGCAGCATCGCATCGGTCGATGAAGCCGGCGGTCTCCACGTCGGCCCGGAAAGCGCGGGTGCGAACCCGGGCCCGGCAGCGTACGGCGCCGGCGGCACGCTGCCGACCGTCACCGACGCGCACTTGCTGCTCGGTCATCTGGCGGCGGAACGCTTTCTCGGCGGCCGGATGGCGCTGGACGCCGCGGCTGCAACGCGGGCCGTTCAAGAACACGTCGCGACGCCGCTCGGCCTCGACGTACCCCTCGCAGCCGGCGGGATCGTCGCAATTGCGACCGCTGCAATGGCGAACGCCGTGCGCGCGGTGACGACCGAGCGCGGGCTCGACCCGCGCGACTTCGCACTGATCGCCTACGGGGGGGCCGGTCCGTTGCATGCCGTCGACGTGGCGCGAGAGCTCGCGATTCGCACGGTGATCATCCCGCAGGCGCCGGGGACGTTCTCGGCTTTCGGGATGTTGACGGCCGATCTGCGGCGCGAGTACGCGCAGACGTATCGCGCGCCGCTGACCGCCGATGGATTGCGCGGCACCGAAGCGTTCTTCACGACGCTCGAGCGCGAAGCGTCGAAATGGCTGCAGTCGGCCGGCGTTCCGAGCGAACATACCCTGCTCGAACATGCGGTCGACGTGCGCTATGTCGGACAAAATTATTCGGTAACGATCCCGATCGCGCCGGGCGCGGCGCAGGCCGGCGTCAAGAGCGCTTTCGATGCCGCGCACCAGCAGCGCTATAGCCACAGTGCGCCGGAAGAACCGGCCGAGATCATCGCGGCCCGCGTTTCGATCGTCGGCCGGCTCAGCAAACCCGTGTTGACGGAGCTTGCGCGGGGCAATGGCGTGCCGGTCGCCGGCGCGCAGTTGGGTAAACGCCGCGTCCGCTTCGATCCGCGCAGCGAGATCGAGGCGACCGTGTACGACCGCCAACACCTCCTGGCCGGCGATTCGTTCACGGGGCCCGCGATCGTGCAAGAAGACGGCTCGGCAACGCTCGTTCCGCCCAACGTGCGCGTCGACGTACAACCCTCGGGCCACATGATCCTAACGGTGGACGCATGACGAACGCAGCCCGCAACGAGCACGATCCCATCACCGCCGAGATCATCCGCAACGCGCTGATAGCGATCACCGATGAGATGAAGACCAATCTCATGCGGACCGCCTACAACCCGATCATCTACGAAGCGCTCGACTACACGGTCGGCCTTTTTGATGCCGGCGGCGACACGGTGTCGATCGGGCTCGGCCTGCCGATGTTCATTCGCGGCCTCTCCGACGCGATCAAGGCGAAGCTCGAATACTATGGTCCGAGCGGCATCGAGCCGGGCGACATCTTGCTGACCAACGATGCCTACATCATGGGTAGCCATCTCAACCACATGATCTTCACCCTGCCGATCTTTTACGACGGCAAGATCGTGGCGTTCTCGTCGTCGATGGCGCACTGGATCGATATCGGCGGTACGCTCGGCGCGCGCACGCAGGACATCTATTCCGAGGGCCTGCAGCTGCCGATCGTCAAGATCTTCAAGCGCGGCGTGCAAGACGATGAGCTGACGCGGATCATTCGCACGAACGTGCGCGTACCGGAACTCGCAATGGGAGACTTCCGCGCGCAGATCGCAGCCATCCGTACCGGCGAGCAGCGCTACGGCGCGCTCTTGAACAAATACGGGCTGGCCGCCGTCAACAACAGTATTGCGGGCGTCTACGCGCTGACCGAACGGCTCGCACGCGCGTCGGTCGCCGCCATTCCCGACGGCACGTACGAGGCCGAGTCGTATATGGACGACGACGGCATCACCGAAGCTCCGATTCCGATCAAAGTCAAAGTGGTCGTCGCCGGCGACCACATGACGATCGATCTCAGCGACGTCAGTCCGCAAGTGCAAGGCTATTTCAATTCGGGTGCGACCGCCGGCCGGTCGGCCGCGCAAGTCGCTTTCAAGTGCGTGACCACGCCGACGCAGTATCCGATCAATGACGGCGCCTTTCGCAACTTGACGATCGTGTTGCCGCCGGGTCGCGTGATCAGCGCGACCAAGCCCGCCGCGATGCGGTGGTGGATGACGATTCCGATGACCGTCGTCGACACGATCTTCCGTGCGCTCGCCCCGGCAATTCCCGATCGTGTGGCCGCCGGGCACCACGCCGACTTGTGCGTCGGCACGATGTATGGGATCAATCCGCGCACCGGCCGTTTCTACGTCGGTTCGACCAATCCGCCGGGCGGCGGCTGGGGTGCGCTCGCGAGCGGCGACGGAATGAATGCAGTCGTCTGCATCAACGACGGCGACACGCACAACGCCGTGATCGAAGCGCTCGAAGCGAAGAACCCGCTGGTGGTCGAACGCTACGCGCTGCGTCCGGATTCGGGCGGGGCCGGCTTGCGGCGCGGCGGTCTCGGCCTCGAACTGCGCGTGCGCGCGGCCGCACCGATGCGGACCAACGTTCATGTCGAGCGAACCAAGTGCGCGCCGTGGGGTCTAGCCGGCGGCGGCGCGGGGCTCGCAAATCGCGTCCACCTCGAACGCGCCGACGGCGCGACGTTTTCGAACGGCAACGGTAAGCTCGACAGCGAGCCGCTCAAACCGGGCGATGTGCTCGTCATTGAAAGCGGCGGCGGCGGCGGTTACGGCGATCCGCGCGAGCGTCCGCGTGCGACGGTGGCCGATGACGTGCGCAACGGCTATATCTCGCGCGAAGCCGCGCAACGCGACTACGGAATGAGCGAAGCCGACATCATCGGTTAACGCACCGGTCGATCCGTGTTCGTTTTCTTACCGGCGGAAATGTCGATTAGGGCTGGTGTCTGGGACTCTACATGCGACCGTGCATGACCCCTCGCGAACCGTTTGCGAAACCAAACGGTCGTGCCGCCGTCTCTGATTTCGAGCGCGTCCGTTACTGCGTACATCAAGTATAGACCGAAGCCACGAGGCGAAAGGACGTCGGGCTCGGCGAGCGGATGTGGAGCGGGTGCGAAGCCCGGACCGTCATCGGACACCTCAACCTCGATGCAATCGTCGTTCAGCCAGGCTTCGACGCTGATTTTCCCGGCGGGCCGTTCACCGTGTTCGGCCGCATTGGCCAACGCCTCGCCGGCCGCGACTTGAATATCCGCCAGGTCGTCATCGCCGGCATGAACGGATCGAACGAATTGCAGGAGTAATTGCCGGGCCAAGGTCGCGCAGGCGCGCGTATTCGGGACGCTGATGCGAAATTGTCGTTCGTCCGGCCCGGCAGCCTGCTCGCGCTCCATTGCGTTGTTCGCTCCCTCGAGCCCACGCATGCCCCACAATTGGCGGAGCAGTATTCCGAGATTTATAACCGATGGCAATACGTTTGTCGGTACTGCACCGTACTACGGAAGAGAGCGGACTCCCATCGCGTCAGGCGCGGAGAGGATACACCTGAGCGCCGCCTTGAGCGGTTGGAGTTGCGCGGGCCCGATGGCAGCCGAGACCGCGTCTTCGGTCTGGGCGATCGAGGTGACGATAGCAACCAGGAGCCGCTTTCCTTTAGCGGTGTAACGGGCGATCTTCGCGCGGCCGTCGTCGGGGTCGGCGACAAGCCGGATGTACCCGAGTTCGACGAACTCGGCAACGAGTTGCCCCGTCGCTTGCTTCGTCATCCCGGCGCGGCGGGCGATGTCGGTGATGCGCGTGCCGTTCTCATCGACGTTGCGGATCAGCGCGATGTGCACGAGGCGGATGCCGGCGAAGCCGCGCTCGTGCATCGCGCGCGTGACGCCTTCGGCGAAGAGCAGGTCGGCACGACCCAACAACCACCCGAGGTGTTCGTGGCGGATGCGGTCGAGCGACGAGAGTTCGGGATGCCCGGACGCCAGGGTTGGAGTGCGCAGGCGATGTCGTCCGGGCACCGCGATTCTCGTTACGACATCGTGTGCTTGAGCGTGCCGACGTTCTCGCACCAGAGTTCGAGGCTATCGCCGGCCTTTAGGAACTCATTGCGGCCCGCGCCGACGCCGGCCGGCGTTCCCGTCAGGATGAGATCGCCCGGATGCAACGTGATGCGCAGCGAGATCTGAGCGATCTGTTCGGCGAGGGTGAAGATCATCTCGCTCGTATTCGAGTCTTGCTTGAGCGTGCCGTTGACCCACAGGCGAATGCCGAGCTTTTGCGGATCTCCGACGTCGCCGGCCGGAACGATCCACGGACCGAGCGGGCACGAGCCGTCGAAACTCTTGTGCGCGAGCCAGTCGGAGTAGAACGGCGAGGTGGTCGGGATCGGCGGACGCCAGCCGAGATCGCGGGCCGAAACGTCGTTCGCAACGGTGTATCCCGCCACGTATTTTAGCGCATCCGCCTCCGGCACGTTTTTTGCCGTCTTGCCGATCACGGCTACCAGCTCGACTTCCCAGTCCATCTTTTTCGTGGCCGGTGGAATCTTCACGGACGCGCCCGGCGCGACGACGGCGTGCGAAGATTTGATGAAATGCCACGGCTTGAGCCCGAGCGTGTGCGGGTCGGGCTCCGGTCCGCGACCTTGCGCGGCGTTCATCTCCCGAACGTGGTCGCCGTAGTTCGCACCGGCGCAGTAGATCGCACCCGGAAGCGGGACCGGCGCGAGAATCTGCTTCCAGTCAATCGCGACCCCCTTCGAGGCCGCATCGTCTGCGACGTTGGCCAGCTTCTTTTCGGCGGTCGTCCAATCGGCGAGAACGCCGAGCATCGTCGCGTAGGCGGCATTGCCGCTCGCGTCGGCGGCGTCGATCAGCCGGTCGCCGGCGATGACTCCGACCCGCGGCCCCTTGCCGGCATCATACGTAACGAGTTTGTAGCCCATGCATGCTCCTCCAGAGTGACGAGGCTGCCTTCCCGTGAAGGAAATAGTTTCCTTGCGTTACTACATCGCCCGGGTGAGAACGATCGATACGAAGCCCGTCGCGCTAATAACGGGCGCTTCGAGCGGCATTGGCCGGGCCGCGGCCGTCGCCCTGGCCGCGCACGGATTCGACGTGGCGATCAACTATAGCTCGAGCGAGAAGAGTGCGCTCGAGACGGTGCGCCTGGCCGAGGAAAAAGGCGCGAAGACGCTGCTCCTGCAGTGCGACGTCAGCGACGATCCCGGTGTGAAGCGGATGCTTGCGTCCGTGGAGGGCACGTTTGGACGGCTCGACGCGCTCGTGAACAACGCCGGCATCACGAGCAACGTCGGCCCGAAGGATTTCGACGCGATGACGCCCGAGGAATGGGATCGCGTTTTTGCGGTCAACGTACGCGGCCTCTTCCAGGTGACCCGCGCTGCGGTACCGATGCTGCGCGCCGCTCGCGGCAGCATCGTCAATACCGCCAGCATCGTCGGGTTGCGGCCCGGCTTGCAGCCGCTCCCCTACGCAGCAAGCAAAGCGGCGGTGGTGAGTCTAACGAAGTTGTTCGCGATCAACCTCGGACCGGATATTCGCGTCAATGCGGTGGCACCGGGCTGGATGGAAGGCGACTGGATGGAGCGAACGCTCGGCGACCGTTACGACGACCTGATGGCCCGGCGCGCGAAGGCGACACCACTCAAACGAGTGATCGACGCGGACGACGTGGCCGAAGTGATCGTCAACTTACTCGTTTACAACAAGATGGTCAACGGTGAAATCGTCATCGTCGACGGCGGCTTCGCCTCATCCACGTAATGAAGGTCACATCATGCTAGCAGGCGTCGTTCCGTTTCCACCCGAGTATGCCGCCCGGTATCGCGCGGCCGGGTACTGGGAAGACCGTTCGCTGCGCGAAGAGTTCGGCGCGATGTTCGCGCGCTTTGCGGAGCGCGTGGCCGTGATCGACGGCGAGCGTTCCTTTGAATACGCCGACATCAACCGGCTCTCGACGAACCTCGCGTTGAACCTGCTCGAACTCGGCCTCAAGCCGCTCGATCGCGTGGTCGTGCAGCTGCCGAACGTCGCGGAATTCGTGATCCTCTATTTCGCACTGCAGAAGATCGGAGCTATTCCGATCGCGGCGCTGGTCACGCACCGCTTCGCCGAGATCAGTCAGTTTGTAGAACTCTCCGGCGCGACCACCGTCGTGACGCCCGACAAGGCTCGCGATTTCGACTATACGGCGATGGTCGCTCGCATCCGGGCGGCGAACCCGGTGCTCAAACACGCCATCGTGCTCGGCAACGCTCCCGCCGGATCGGCCTCGCTCGTAGAGTTGATCGAGAAGCCCGCAACGCTGGCGCGGCACGAACTCGAATCCATCGTGATCGATCCGACGGATCCGGCCGTGTTCCAGCTTTCCGGCGGGACGACCGGCATACCCAAGCTGATCCCGCGTACCCACAACGATTACGCCTACAACTCGAAGATTGCAGCGGAAGTTTGCGACGTCGACGGTGACGGCGTGCTGCTCGTGGTGTTGCCGATCGCGCACAATTTGCCGCTCGCGTGTCCGGGGATTCAAGGCTTCATGTTCAACGGCGGACGCGTCGTGATCAGCGCCAGCACCAAACCCGAGGACATGTTCGCGCAGATCGAACGCCACAAGGTCACGCACCTTAAAGTCGTGCCGGCGTTATTGATCCGGTTGCTCAACGATCCCGCCATCGCAAAGTACGATCTCTCGTCGCTCAAAACGATTCAGAGCGGCGGTCAACGGTTGCAGCCCGAAGTGCGTTTGCTCTCGCGCAAGCTGATTCCGAGCGCGTTCATTCAAGAGAACTTCGGCATGTCCGAAGGGCTCCTGATGTTCGTGCGGCGCAACGACCCCGAAGACGTGCGGCTGGAAACGGTCGGGCGTCCGGTGTGTCCGGACGACGAAGTACGTCTGCTCGACGAAGACGACAACATCGTCACCGCCGGTGAAGTCGGCGAATTATGCTGCCGCGGACCGTACACGCTACGCGGGTATTATGGCGTGCCCGAGTACAACGCTCGCCAGTTTACACCCGACGGCTTCTACCGCTCGGGCGACCTGATGCGCCAGCATCCGTCGGGCAATTACATGGTCGAAGGCCGCAAGAAAGATCTGATCAACCGCGGCGGCGAGAAGATCAGCGCCGAGGAGATCGAGAACCTGATCCTCTCGAACCCGGCGGTCAAGAACGTCGCTTGCATCGCGGTTCCCGACCCCGACCTCGGCGAGCGGATGTGCGCGTGCATCATCCTGCGCGACGGCGCAACCCTCACCTTCGAGGAGCTCAAGAGCTTTCTCGTCGACAAAGAGATCGCTAAGTACAAGCTGCCCGAACGCATGGAAATCATGAGCGATTTTCCGCTCTCGACGTTCGGCAAAGTTTCGAAGAAGGATCTCGTCGCTACCGTGTCCGCGAAGATGGCGGCCGGTTAGCGTGCGGATCATCGACCTGCACTGCTATCCGAATACCAAAGAGTGGATCGCGTGTCAGCAGCCCTACGTGGATGCGCTCGCGCAGTACTGGGGCCGCGGCTGGGTCGCGAAAGAGGAAGCCGCCGTCGTTCAAGAGTTCACCGACGCCGGCGTCGAGGCGGTCCTGGTCGCGCTCGATCTCGAAACGACCATCCACACGCCGCCCTGCTCGAACGATTACGTTTCGGCAATGCAAAAACGGCACCCCGAACGGATCATCAACGCGTGGGGTTCGGTCGACCCGTTCAAAGGCGAGGAGGCGATTCGCGAAGCGAAACATGCCGTCGAAGATCTCGGCATGCTGGGCTTTCACTTTCATCCGATCATGGGCCACTACGCGGTGAACGATCGCGCGCTCTATCCGCTCTTCGAGACGATCGACGCTCTCAACGTGCCCGTGATGATCGACGTCGGCACGACCGGCATGGGCGCCGGCATGCCGGGCGGCATGGGTGCGAAGCTGCGGCACGCGCACCCGGCCGCAATCGACGAACTGGCCGCCGATTTTCCGAACCTGACGATCGTTGCCGCGCATCCCGGGTACCCGTGGGTCGACGAGATGACGGCCGTGGCGCTGCACAAGGGCAACGTCTATTGGGAGCTCTCGGGCTGGGCGCCAAAATATTTCGCCGCGCAGCTCAAAGTCGATATCCGGGCGCGGCTCAAAGAGAAGGTGATGTTCGGCAGCGATTACCCGAGTCTGCCGTACGAGCGCATCCTGCGCGAGTGGGGCGAGCTCGGCTACAAGGACGATGTCATGGAAGGCATCTTCCACGGCAACGCCGAGCGCGTTTTGGGGTTGTAATGGTTGCCATGAGTGAACTGCGCGAAGTCGTCGTCGTTGACGCGTTACGGACCCCGATCGGACGCTGGGGCGGCGCCCTGGCAACGGTGCGTGCCGACGACCTTGCTGCGTTTACGATCCGCGAGTTGGTTGCGCGCACGAAGGTCGACCCCGAGCGCATCGACGACGTGTTCTGGGGCGCGGCCAATCAAGCCGGCGAAGACAATCGGAACGTCGCGCGCATGGCAGCGCTGCTGGCGGGACTACCGATTACGGTTCCCGGCACGACGGTCACGCGCTTGTGCGCGAGCGGTCTGCAAGCCGTGAACTCGGCCGCCCAAGCGATCGCCACCGGTTGCGGCGATATTATGATCGCGGGCGGCGTCGAGTCGATGACGCGCGCGCCGTACGTGATGCCGAAGGCCGACAAGGCCTACGACCGTGCGCCGAAGATGTTCGACACCACGCTCGGCTGGCGCATGATCAACCCGAACATGCCCCCCGAGTACACGATATCGATGGGCGAAACGGCCGAGAACGTCGCAGAAAAATACGGCATCACGCGCGAGGAGCAAGACGCCTTCGCGCTCGCTTCGCAGCAGAAGACGAAAGCCGCGGTCGAACGCGGCGCCTTCGCTGCCGAGATCGTGGCTTTACCGCAACTCGCTGCCGACGAACACCCGCGCCCGCAAACGACCCTCGCCGATCTTGCCAAACTGAAGCCGGCGTTCAAGAAGAACGGCACGGTAACGGCCGGCAACTCATCGGGGGTGAACGACGGCGCCGCCGTGCTGTTGCTGTGCACCGCCGATATCGCAGCCAAGAACGGTTGGCAGCCGCTCGGGCGCATCGTGACGTCGGCCGTCGCCGGCGTCGATCCGGCGTTCATGGGTCTGGGCCCGATCCCCGCAACGCAAAAGGCGCTCGCGCGGGCGAAGCTCACGATCGACGAGCTCGATCTCTACGAGATCAACGAAGCGTTCGCGTCGCAAAGCATCGCCTGCATGCGCGACCTCAAGATGGATCCCGCCAAGGCGAACGTCAACGGCGGCGCGATTGCGCTCGGGCATCCGCTGGGCTGCAGCGGTGCGCGCCTCGCCGGAACGGTGTTGCACGAACTGCGCCGTCGCAATGCCCGGTACGCCTTGGCCACCATGTGCATCGGCGTCGGGCAAGGGATTGCTACGATTTTCGAGCGAGTGTAGCCGGACAGGAACTCCAGGAGGTATCCCTTGCGAATTCGCTCGTTGCTCTCGCTCGCCGTAGCCGCGGCCGTTATGGTCGCCCCCGCGGCGACGCAGGCCCAGACGGCCGCGCCGCTGCAGATTCCCGTGATCATCTCGCTGACCGGGGGCGCGTCCTTTATCGGCAAGAGCGATCAGCAGTCGCTGCAATTGATCGAAGCGCTCGTCAACAAGCGCGGTGGGATCAATCACCGTCAGGTGCACTTTCAGTATCTCGACGATGGTTCGAATGCGCAAAACGCCGTCCAGCTTGCGAACCAAGTAATCGCGTCGCGGGCGACGGTCATGCTCGGACCGACCCTCACCCAGCAGTGCAACGCGATCGCGCCGCTCGTGCAAGCGAACGGGCCGGCCGACTATTGCTTGAGCCCCGGCATCAACCCGCCGGCCAACGGCTACATCTGGTCCGCGAGCGTTAGTCTCAAGGATGCGATCGCTGCAACGGTCCGCTATTTCCGCGAACGGGGCCTGACACGACTCGCGATCCTCTCGTCGACCGATGCGACGGGTCAAGAGGCCGACCGCGATTGGGAACTGTCGCGCTCGGCGCCCGAAAACCGCGGCGTTGAATTTGTCGCGAAGGAACACTTCAATCTCTCCGACGTAAGCGTGAGCGCGCAGATCACGCGCATCAAAGCGGCGAATCCGCAAGCGCTGCTGACCTGGACCGTCGGCCCGGCATTCGGCACCGAACTGCACGGCATCTCGGACGCCGGCCTCGATATTCCGATCTTTGGAAGCAACGGCGTCATGGTTGTGGAGCAGCTTTCGGCGTACAAAGCGTTCACACCGAAAGAGTTGCTCTTTAGCGCCGTGCTCACGTTTGCCCAAGCCGGGCTCGGAAGCGGTCCGGTGAAGGACGCGCAAACGGTCTACTTCAACGCCTTCAAAGCGGCCGGTCTGACGCCGAACTTCCCCAACACGCTAGCGTGGGATCCGGCGCTCATCGTACTCGACGCATTCCGTCATCTGGGTGACGATGCGACCGCGCCACAGATTCGCAACTATATCAACGGTCTGCACGGCTTCGCGGGCATCGACGGCATCTATGACTTCCGTGCCGGCGACCAACACGGCATCGGCGAGAACGGCGTGGTCATGGTGCGCTGGAATCCCGCCAACGACACGTTCACTGCCGTCAGCAAACGCAGCGGCCACGTGAAGTGACGGCCCTGGCCGGCGGCGCAAGTTCGCCGGTGCGCACGGGCTGGGTCGTCGGCGGTGCGCCCTACATTGCGGTGCGCGGTGCGGGGGCGTATTCGTACGATTCCGGCGGCCGGCGCTCGATCGACTACGTGATGGCCTACGGACCTCTCTTGTTCGGCCACGGGCACCCGGCGTTTTCGACCGGCCTCGATGCGGTTGCCGCGCGCGGCGCCGTGACCGGCTCGACGCATCCCGACGAACTCTTGCTGGCGGAACGGATTCGCGAGCATCTGCCGTCGCTGGAACGTCTGCGCTTCGCGACGACCGGCAGCGAAGCGGTTCAAGGCGCCGTTCGCGTCGCGCGCGCGTTCACGGGCCGCGACGTGGTGCTGAAATTTGCCGGCAACTACCACGGTCACTTCGACCTGGCCCTGCAGGATGCCGGCGCATCGGCACACACCGGCGCGCCGCAGCGTTCGGGGATTCCAGGTGCGGTCACGCGCGATCTGGTGGTCGCGCGGTATAACGATTTGGCCGACGTCGACGCAAAGCTCGCGCAGGCCGGCGTGCGGCCGGCGGCGATTTTGGTCGAACCGGTCGTCGGCAACATGGGACTCGTGCTCCCCGAAGCGGGCTTTCTCGAAGGCTTGCAGGCGCGTGCTCGCGCGTCCGGTGCACTGCTGATCTTCGATGAGGTCATCACCTGGTTGCGACTCGGTCTCGGCGGCGCGCAAACGCGCGCCGGCATCGTGCCCGACCTTACGACGATCGGCAAGATTCTCGGCGGCGGCTTTCCACTGGCGGCGTTCGGCGGCCGCGCCGACGTGATGGCGGTGCTCGCGCCGGACGGCCCCTGCTTCACCGGCGGCACGCATGCCGGCAACCCGTTTGCGATCGCAATGGGGCTGCGCGTCCTCGACTGGCTCGAGCGGAACCCGGACGCGTATATCGCGATGGACCTCCGCGCGAAACGCCTGGCGAGCGGCATTCGCGCCGTCGTCGAGGATGCGGCGTGCGGCATCGCGGTCGTGCAGCTGGAAAGCATCGTCGACTTCGTTTTTCGCCGTGGTCCGGCGAATCGCAACTACGACGATGCGCGGGCCGCCAACCGTGCCACGTATGCCGCCTACTATCACGAGATGCGCGAGCGCGGGATCCTGTTGCCGCCCTCGCAGAACGAAGTGATGTTTCTCTGCACCGAGCACACCGACGCGGACATCGATGAAACGATCGCCGCGATCGCCGATTCATTCACCGCGCTCGAATCCCGCGGACTTCTGGAGGTCGCCGATGCCGCAGCCCTTACCCGATGATGCGATCGCGCGCAAACTCGCCGCCTTGCCCGGCTGGGTGCGGGCGGGTGAAGAGATCGTGCGCACCTTCGACCGCGGAAATTTCAACGGTTCGATCGCCTTCGTCAACGCGATCGCGACCGCAGCGAACGCAGCCGATCATCACCCCGATATTGCGATCGCCTGGAACGAGGTCACCGTGCGCCTGTCCTCGCACGACGCGCACGGCCTGACCGAACGCGACTTCGCGCTCGCGGGAGCGATCGACGCGCTCGCGTAAGACGCATCATGCGGTACCGTTCTTTCTTCAAAACGTGATTCCGATGGACTTGAGAACGCTCAGCGCCATCGCCGAATTCGGTGACGTGCCGGCGACGACGACGATCGCAACGACATCACCGCCTTCCATTGCCCAGACGACGCCCTGATCGGTCACGATACAATGTGCGGTTTGAGAACACGGCGCCGGACCGTGCGGCTGGGCTGCATATAACTCGCGGGGCGAACGATCGGTCAGGGCTTTCTCACACTGCGCGAGCGTTTGGCGGCAGCCGAACTCCGCCACGACCCCGCCGATCTTCGGATCGCCGATCGTGGTCGCATCGAACAGCCCGATTTTAACGATACGCAGCAGCGGTTCTGCGGCTTGCGTCGTCGCGTTCGGGTCACTCGGGAAATGGCTGTAACTGCAAAGGCTGCGCGGCGAGAGAGCGGTCGTCATCGTCGTGACGGGTTGGCCGACCACGGCGGATACGGCCGCCGCAGTCGTGAGCGTACACGCCGCTGCCGGCGCGTCGGCGAACCCCGGCCCGCGGACGAAGGCGACGAGCGCGAGTGACAGCGCGACCGCTGCGAACCTAGCTATTACGGCGAGAACGGGACGGGTCGAACGCATCATGGACGTGTCACCTTCGGGTGCTCCCCCAGCCGCAAGCGTAGAAAATCGTTGAGGTCGGAGAGATCGGAGAAATACATGCGCTGCTTGGACGTTACGTGCTCCACATAGCCGCGCCAGTCGCCGGCGCGGCGTTCGCTGCCGTCGTGCCAGAGGCGGACCAAGAAGAGCTGCTCGTCGCGTCTGTCGCCGGCCACAACGGGAGTCTAGCAGCCCCCCGTCCCGGCAGTGTCCCGACCGGCCGCTGCCAAGATCAGGATGGCCACCCTTGGCCGGTCGCGGCCTCCTCGATTTCGCGATTGAGCGGTAGCGCGAAGAAGGCATCGCGCTCGCCGGGATCGCTCAATGCTCCGGCCCGTTCGTGCATGATCGTATGGGCCGACGCGAGGAGCGGCGGCCAATCGGCGTCGCGTCCGGCACCGCGATAGACGCGAGCGGCAATCCAATACAGATTCTGCGGCCAGAGCGAGACGTCGGGAGCACCCTCGGCCGCCGAGAGAACCTCACCCACCGCCTCGCATGCCGCCGTGAGGTTGCCCCCTAAGAAGTAGGCCAGCGCGAGGTCTGCCAGGTCGTTCACGCGATCGCTGACGCGGCCCGTTTCAAGCTGCCGCCCCAGACCTTCCTTCATGTGCCCGATCGCAATGTCGAGTTCGCCGAGGTCGCGTTCGGCCGCACCGAGGTTGGCCAGCGCTTCGGCTTCGTAGACGGCATGTTTCATCTTCCTGGCGAGCTCGAGAGCGCGCTGTGCGTCGGCCTTCGCTTCCGCCGCGTTCCCCATGCGCAATCGCAGGCACGACAGATTGATTGCGCAGACCGCTTGTCCACGGATGTCGTGAATGGTTCGGAAGAGTTCCGCGGATCGTTCGAACTCCGCAATGGCCCGGCCGAGGACGCCGAGCCGGCACGAAATGAGCCCGATGTTCAGGACCGCGATCGCCAGGCCCTGACGCTTGCCGATCGATTCAAAAATCGCCGCGGCGGCGACGTTGTGCTCGCGCGCCTCATCGTGACGGCCAAGCCGGGCGAGGGCGGTCGCTACGCGCGCCAACGCATCGGCCTCGCCCTCGCGATCGCCCAAGGACACGTAGAGCTCCATCGCCGTCGTTGCCAAATCCATGCAGGGCGTCAGGTCGTGCAGCATCATGGCGGAGCTCGACGCGGCAAAGAGCGTATCTGCAACGAGTCGCGGATTGCCTTGTGTTTCGGCCAGCTTCTGGGCATCGGCGAGGTGTAAGCGGGCGGCGGCGAGCGATCCGCGATGCGTGGTAACGGAAACGAGTACGCAGAGGTCCGCAACTTGTCCGTCGACATCCGATAGCGCGGTGTGAACGGCGAGCGCCGCGCCCGCCGCTTCCACCGCCTCGTCGAACTGATTGACGAGCGCATAGTAGTCCGCTTTGCATGCGAGGAGCCGGCCCTGCCACTCAGCGCGGTCGAGGGTTCGCACGACGGCTTCCAGTTCGCGGATGAATGCCGACTCTTCATCGCGAGACCCGAGCGAGCGGGCGAGCAGAATTTTACGGTGGAGCACGTTTGCCCGAAGAACGTGATCGGACTCGGCGAGCCGCTCGAGCTGATGGATATCTTCTTGTTGAGCGACCCGATTGCCGGTTCGACGGTGAATCGTCTCGCGCAAGAGCAACAATTCGGAATGGACGTCGCATGGAAGCGCGCCCTGTGCCGCGCGCGCGAGCAGTTCCAGCGCTTCGTCGTGTGCGTGTAGGGACTCGGCGTGACGCGCGGCAAGCAGGTAATACGGTGCGGCGCGGAGCGCGTCGTCGCCCAGTTCGAAGTGGCGCGCGATATCGCTCGCAAGCGAATCGTCCGTATTCGTATAGATCGCTTCGAACGCGTGCGCGATGCGCCGGTGCCAAACGCGCCGCGATACGGCTGCGAGCGTATCGTACACGGCCACGCGAATCAGGTGGTGAGTGAACGCGTAATCGAACCCGAAACGCCGGCCGGCCTCACGAATCAAGTGGCGCGCGAGAAGTTCGTCGATCGCTTCGAGTAACGCGCGTTCATCCCACCCCGTGATCTCGCGAGCCACATCGATATCGAATGCCGGACCGATGACGGCAACGATTTCAAGCAGCGCGCGAGCCGCGCTCGTCAAGCGCGCGACGCGGCTGGCGATCACGTTTTGCAGCGTCGGCGGGAGCGCCGATCCGTCCCCCGACTCGGCGACGTCGCGCACCAGCTCGCTCAAGAAGAGCGGGCTGCCTTCGCTTGCCGCCCACAACTTCGCGGCGGTGCCGGAGCCTTCGTCGCCCTCGCCGAGCGTGAGGGCAACGATTTCAGAGACCGTTTCCAAGCGTAGGCGGCCGACGGGTACCGGCTGCGCCAGCGCGTCTTGCTGGAGGCTCCGGCGCACGTTGCGAAGCGCGATCGGCATCTCGTCGTCGCGGTAAGTCGCGACGAGCAAGATCGCATGTTGTTCGACGCGTCGCGCGATGAATTCGAACGCCGCGAGCGTCGCGGCTCCGGCCCAGTGCACGTCCTCAAGCACGAACACGAGCGGTCGCGGCCGTGCGAGTCCGGCCAGACACGCGATGAGCGCTTCTAACAGCCGCGTCTGTTCGCGCTGTGGATCGACCTCGCTGAGGGCGGGGAGGTCGGCTCTCCGGTCGCCGAGTTCGGGAACGAGATGGCGCAGTGCGGAGAGTGAGAGCGGGTTGATATCGAGTGCGGCTACGATGCCGAGCGCCGCACGCAGCGCTTCGACGAAGGGTTGATACGGCGCGCTTTCGGGATACGCCGTGGTGCCCCACAAGACGCGTCCGCCTTCGGCTTCGGCGCGCACGGCGAACTCACTCGTCAAGCGCGTCTTCCCGATGCCGGCTTCGCCTGCCACGAGCGCGACACCACCGCGTCCGCGCGCGGCGCGGCTCCAGAGCACGCGCAGCGCTTCCATTTCGATTGCGCGGCCGGCAAACGGCAGAACGACGCGCGACGGTCCGACCGGTTCGAGCGCCGGTTCGTTCCCGGCAATTGCCAAGCGAGCATTGCGCACGACGGCATCGCGTAACGCGGTGGTTTCGGGCATCGGATCCACATTGAGGTCGACGCGGAGCTGACGGACGAACCGCTCGTAGGCCTGCAAGGCCCCGGCCCGGTCGCCGTTTTCGTAGCGGACGGCGACGAGTTGACGTAATGCATCTTCCCGCAGCGGGTCGACGATCAGAATGCGCTGCGCATAGTCGATCGCGGCGGCAAACCGTCGTTCGGAACGGCTTTCGAGCACGAGTTCGTAGAGCGCGCGAAGATACTGCGTGCGCAACGTTTCGCGCGGCGAGAAGAGCCACTCATCGTAGAGATTTTCAAGCAGGTCGCCGCCGTAAAGCCCGACGGCTTCGGCGCGACCATCGGCGGTCGCGAGCAGGTGCTCGAATTCGTCCACATCAAGCCGCAACGACGCGTGGGGATTCCACTGCACGGTTTCGGAATCGGTAAGCAACCAGGCGACCGGTGAATCCGGCAGCGCGTGCTGCACGTGATGGAGGTGCCGCCGCAGATTCGCGCGCGCGTCCTCTTCGGTTTCATCTTCCCACAGCAAGAACGCGAGCGAGTCGCGCGCTACCGGACGATCCCGGTGCAGCAGAAGGTAGGCCAGGAGCGGCATGCTCTTCGGGCGCGCAACAAACTTGAACGGCTCATCGCCGAGGGCGAAGCGCGGCTGACCGAAGAGCTGGATGCGCAATTGTTGCGCCGTCGTACGCGCGCCCATGAAGAGTCGGTGCGCGTCTTTCGCGGCGGTCGCGAGACGGCCTTGGCAGGGCGCAGCGCCCCGATGGGGCCCTCCGGTCGCGCTCTATCCGGCGCTGTGATGCGCGAGCGCGCCCGTGGAGCGGTGCACGTAGCGGCCGAGCGTCACGCGCGTGCCTTGGCCCGGCGCGCTGCGTACGCTGAAAATGTCGGAACAGCGGCGCATGATCGGCAACCCCCGGCCGCGCTCTGCGTACGCGTCCGGCAGCGTCCGCGAGACCGTCCGCTCGGTGGGTGCGAAACCGACGCCGCGGTCGCGCACGGATGCGAACAGGCGATCCTCGCCGAGCAGCCAAGCCGAAATTTCGATCGGCTCGCTCGTGCACGCATGTTCGATCGCATTGGCGAGCGCTTCACCGATTGCGGATACGAAGTCGATCACTTCGTCATCGGCGATGCCCTGGGTTTCGGCGAAGGCCAGAACTTCTTGCCGCACGTACCCGCCGAGCCGGGGATCCGGGGGGACGCACAACCGCAGTTGTGCGCCCGGGGCTGTTGGCCGTTTCTCGCTATTCGCCATGGTCATCGCTTCCGATTCCGCGTGCCCCGGCTGGTACGGCCGTGAAACGCCGGTTGCCATGGTACCCGCATAAACGATTGTCATAACGGCGGGCGAGCCCGTGTTCGGTGACGTAGACGTACCGATATGGCGACCAACACGAAACCAACCGGCGACGAGCTGACCGGACTTGCCGCGGAGGCAGCAACCGCTCGCGCGCGCATTACGACCGAAAAAGGCGACATCGTCTTCACGTTCTATCCCAACGACGCGCCGCAGCATTCGGCGGCGTTTATCAAGCTGGCGCGGGCCGGCTTTTACGACGGCCTCACGTTTCACCGCGTCGAGCCCGGCTTCGTGATCCAAGGCGGCTGTCCGGATGGGAACGGCACCGGCGGGCCGGGCTACCAACTCGATGCCGAATTCAACGAGAACAAGCACATCCAAGGAACGGTCGCGATGGCGCGCAGTTCGAACCCGAACTCGGCCGGCTCGCAGTTTTATATCTGCCTCGACGATGCGCCGTTCCTCAACCGGCAATACACCGTCTTCGGGCACGTGGTCGAGGGCCAGTCGGTCGTCGATGCGATCCGCAAAGGCGACGTGATGACGAAGGTGACGATCGAAGAGAAGCCGGCCGCTTAACGGATGGGTATGCGGCTCATCGCGTTGTCGATGCGCTCCGCAAACTCGGCGATCTCGCCGTAGGCGAGCCCCGGATAGTCCAGATCGCGCGTGAGGATCACGAGGATGTAGGGTGCTTCGCTGAGCGGATCGACGATTGCCGCATCGCTGCGCACGTTGTCCAATTCGCCGGTCTTATTGGCGATCGCAACGTGCCGCTTGACGCCCGCCGGAATCATCTCGCGATATTCCTGACCCAGCATCGTCTGCACCATCGCACGGCACGACGCCGGCGAGGCGACGGTCGGAATCCCTTCGTGCGCGCCGCGTTCGATCTGATAGAGCAATACGCCGATGTCGTGCGGTGTCGTGACGTTGAGATTGCGCCGGCCCGGCGGCACTTCGCCGGCAAAGTGCCGGGCGAGCAGCGTATGGGTCATCCCCGCGCCCCGAATCGTCGCGTTGATGGCGGTGAATCCGAAGTGGCTGATCAGCGCGTTGGATGCGATGTTGTCGCTGTACCTGATCATCGCGTTGACGAGCACGCCGATCGGCCAGCGTTGTCCCGAATGCGCGTCGCCGAGAATCGGTGCGCCTTCGGTGATGTCGCCGGGGAGCAGCGTGACATACTCGTCGGGCGATGCCGTCTTACGTTCGTACGCGCGATAGGCGGTCAGCATGATCGGCAGCTTGATGATCGAGGCCGCCGCGAACACCTCGTCGGCGCGCACCGCGACGAGCGGCGGCGCCGGCGTGAGCGTGCGGCAATAGATCCCGATGATGCCCGGAAAGCGGTCCACGAGATCCACGACCGAGATCGTTTGAGCTCGAACCGGGCGGGCCGTGAGGACGGCCGCTCCGCCGGCGATGAAGGCAGCGCGATGCATCAGCGCAACTGCCCGATCACAAAGTGCGCGGTGAACACGCCGAGCTGGTGCAAGCGCGGCGCGAGCCACGCCGCTTGAACGGGACACGTTAACTCGCCATATTCGATCAGCATTTTTTGCGGCGCATCGACTTTGTGGAAGCCGTAGTAGTGCTCCTCATTCGAACTGATGTTCTCACCGACGTCGTGGAAGGGGAAGAGGGCGCGATACGAGCGTTCCCATGCGGCGACGAACGCGTGAGATGTCGTTGCCGGAAAGCCCACCGACGTGCCGCTCGCGCACGGCGGTTCGCTGCCGTCAAAGTGGATGAAGATCGCGATGTGCGCGGTGTCGTGCTGCGGGTAGTCGGCGGGGCGCCGCGCGACGCGCAAGCCGGCCGCGCGCAGCGTTGCGGTGACGGCGTCGGCGACGATCGGCGTCCAGAGAATTTCACGCCCGGCGGGCGAACTCGCCCCGATGTTGCAGGCCCGCACGTGGTTGGGCGCGCACGACGCCGGCCGTCCTTCGTGGCCGGCTTGGACGACGACGTCGACGACCTCCGCGCCGGCCGGTGTCGTGGCGGCAAGCAGTGCGGCGGCGACGGCGACGAGGAAGCGCTTCATGCCCGTTCCTTCAACTACCGGTGCCTTGATACCGGTCGAGGCCCACGCGCCAAAACGCATAGGAGAGTGCGAGGCATAGGATGCCGACGAGCGGCGTAAGCAACCCGACCGCCGGATTGAGGTGCAATCCGTCTTCCGACTTATGCAGCAAAAACGTCGCCGGAAAGTAATTCATGAACGCAAACGGCAAGATGAACGCGAGCACGACCCGCACGCCGCGTTGATAGATGGAGATCGGATACCGCGAGAAGTCTTGCTCGAGTGACATGACCACCCAGCGCAGCGACTCGATGCGAATGAACCAGAACGCGACCGTGGCGATCGCGAGGTTAATTCCGAAGTCAATCAGCGCACCGCCCAGCGCCACCAGCGGCACGTAGCAGATGAAGAGCGCGTCCACGTGCACGCCGCTAAACGGCACGACCACCGCGAAATAGAGCAACGCGAGGATCAGTTCGTCCGGCCAGATCTGCTGCGGCACGGTCATCGCTTGGAAGAGCGTATCGAGCGGACGGACGAGGAAGCGGTCGAAGCGTCCTTCGCGGATGAACTCGGGGACGCTGCCGATCGAGTAGAAGAACGTGTTGTGCACTCCGTGACCGAGGAACCACAGCCCGTACATGAACGCGGTCTGGCGAAAGTCCCAGCCGTTGATCGACGGGAAGTTGCGCAGCGTCACCCACAGTGCGACGACCGCCGAGGCGTGATAGATGACCGTAAAGCCGGCCCACATCAGGAAGTTGGCGCGGTACTCCAGCATGGTGAGCACGTTGATGCGCCAGTACCGCTTGTACGTCGCGAGATAGGATCGCCGGTACAGCACCGCTTGGTCTTGTCTCCACCGGAAACGCTTTCCTCGCCAGCGAAGGCCGTCTGGTGGCAACCCTCGTCGCCGTGCGCGCGCCGTATCGGCTCGATCTCACGGCCAACGTCTTGCGCCGGCTCTCGACGAACGTCGTCGACCGCTTCGACGGCACGACGTATCGCCGCCTGATCGGTGATGCGAACGCGCCGGCGCTGCTGAGCGTGACGCAGACGGGGCCGACGGAGCTTGCGGTCGAGATCGCAGCATCCGGCAAGGTGCGTTTCGATCCGGCCGTGCTGGTCGGACGCATGCTCGGGATCGACGTCGACCTCGAGCCGTTCTATCGTGCTGCGGCCGGCGTCGCGTGGCTGGCGCCGCTGGTCGCCGGCGCGCGCGGCGTCAAACCGCCGCGCTATCCGACGGTGTGGGAAGCCTGTGTGAACGCGATCGTCTACCAGCAGATCAGCATCCACGCAGCGGGAGCGATCCTGCGCCGCACGATCGAGCGCTACGCCGCGCCGGTCGTGGTCGGCGACGGAACGCTCTACGCCTTTCCCGGTCCGCAGACGCTCATCGACGCGAATGCCGAAGATCTGCGCGGACTGGGCCTGAGCATCAACAAGGTCGTCTCGATGCGGGCGGTCGCGCGCGCGATTCTCGACGGTGTGATCGATGAAGCGGCACTGACGCTGTTGCCGACCCCCGAACTGATGGCGGCACTGGTCGTGCACCGCGGGATCGGGCCCTGGACCGCAGCCGTCATCGCGCTGCGCGGCTTCGGCCGGCTCGATCTTTTTCCGATGAACGATTCAGGCGTCGCCCGGAGCGTGCGGGACCTCTCGGGAGCGGCCAACCTGGACGTGGAGACCCTCCTCGCGCAGCTCGGCGAACAGCGCGGGATGCTCTACTATCATCTGTTGCTCGGACGCCTCGTCGCCCGCGGCGACGTGGAACTCGCGGCCCTCCCAAGCGGGTCCCAGGGCGCATGACGACCGCAGCGATGCCCTGCACGCACCTGGATACGATCCGGCCCGTGCACCCGAACTCCAAGGGTTGCGAAGAGTGCATCGAGCTCGGCGATACGTGGGTGCATCTGCGCATGTGCCGCGAGTGCGGCAACGTCGGGTGTTGCGACGACTCGAAGAACAAGCACGCGACGAAGCACTTTCACGCCACGCAGCATCCGATCATCCGCTCGATCCAACCCGGCGAGCATTGGAGTTGGTGCTACGTGGACGAAATTGCCTGGGAATAGCGCGCAACAAGCCGGCCCGAAGCAGCGATCCCGGCGCGGCCCTGGGTGAGGCGAACGGGGTGCGAACGTCGAAGCCGTTCCGGCATGCGCCTTTCAATCATGCTTGCGGTCGCGTTCGCCTTCGGTTTGCAGTTTGCAACCTCTGCTCCGGTGAGTGCACAGAGCTATCCGTTGACCTGCCGAATCGGCCCAATGAACGGCCTGCTGTTTAAGACCGAACGGAGCTACATCACGTTCGTGCGGGGCAGCGGACTTGCTTCGTCAGGTGTGCAGCCCGGCACGTGCGCGTGGCTCGATCGAGCGTTTAGACCGGCGGAGGCAAATGAGCTCTGTTTTCCAAGCCCGACATTCACTCAAATCGTGTTCTCCGGCGCGACCGTAACCAGCGGAGAACTCTTCTTAAGCGGCCCCGCAGCCGCACTTGTAACGGCGGCGATACTCGGACCACCCACGGTCATGAATTTTTCGGTCCACGCAATTCAATTACCCGGCGGTTCCTGTTTGAATATCGATACCTTCGGCGTGTAGTTCCCGGGTTGGTAGCCTTCAGTGGAATAGCCGTTCGGATGCGATCGCCGCACCCTCGACGAGCGCTGCAAGTTTGGCCCACGCGATATCGGGGTCGATGATATCAGAGGTCGCGAGGGTAGCGAAGCCGCAGTCGACCCCGGCGATGACCCGCTCGCGGCCGACGACGCCGGCGTAGCGTTCGATGCGCTGCGCTACGAGTTCGGGATGCTCGATGAAGTTCGTCGTGCTGTCGATCATGCCGGGGATGATGACTTTGTCGTCGGGCAGTTTGAAGCGCGAGAAGAATGCCCATTCATGTTCGTGCCGCGGATTCGCACCTTCAAAGGAAACGGCCGAAGCCCGCGAGCGCATGGCGGCGGGAAAGACGTCGTCGAGCGGAATGTCCCGATGGTGCGGTCCCTCGAAATTGCCCCAGCACAGGTGTAAGCGCAGCCGTTCCGGCGGGATGTTCGCCGTGGCCTCATTGAGAACGTCGATCGCGAGCGCTTGCCGCTGGTGCCACTCGTCCTCGGAATCGTCCCGATAGGTATTGTTACGTCCGGAGGCGAGATCCGGACAATCGATCTGCAGGCCGAAGCCGGCGGCGGCGATCGCCTCGTATTCGGGCCGCATCGCCTCACCCAGTGCGCGCAGATATGATTCGTGGCTCGGATAATAACGGTTGCTGATGAAGGACGCGATCACACCGGGCGACGCCGCGGTGATGAATGTTCCGGCTGGTTTGGCGGCCTCCACTGCCGCCGTAAAGTTCCGGATATCCGCTTCGAGGGGCTTCGTGGTCTTGACCGATACGGGACCATCGCAGGCCGTGACGCTCCAACCGGGCGCGCGCCGCGCAAACGTCGGGAAATCCTCGACGTCACGCGAACGCCGGCGCGGGCCGGCCGTACCGCTAAGACCGTTCAAGCGCTCTTTCGCATATAGCGAATAGGCGAACTTGCTCATCTCACCGTCGCTCACGATATCGATCCCGGTGCGGACCTGTCGCTCGACGACCTCCCGGACCGCTGCCGTCACGAGCTCCCGGCATCTGGTCTCGTCGATCGGCTCCCCGTTCTCACGCGCCACCAAGAGCGTGCGCAAGTCCGCCGGTCGCGGAAGACTGCCGACGTGCGTGGTGAGAATCGCTTTTGTGCTACGCATGACCACTACTTTCCATTCCAGACGAAGTCCTCGGCATTGATCTTCCCGAGCATCTTGTATTTTGCGGCGGCATCCAGCATTACTTGAATTGCGTTGAAGTCGAAGGTGGTCGCGAAGCGCTGTCGCGCGGTCGATTCGTGAAATCCGGTGGCGCGCTCGAGAATGACGGCAGCATCGTTCGGATTGGCCATCGACCAGTTTCCGGCCTCAAAGATCGCCGCAGCGAAGCGACGCGCCGCATCTTTGTTGCTTGCCAGCCAGTCTCTGGTCGTAAACCAGCCGGTTTCCAAGGTCACCCTGGCGAGCGAACCTTCCGCATCGCCGATCGGGCGGACGCGATTCCCGGCCGCAGTGAGCTCCGGATCGGAGAGGTTGGCGGCGGCAATGCGTCCGGCGGCAAGGGCATCAGCCATCTCGCCCTGCGGCATCTCGATGAATTTCACGGTACTCGAATCGCCGCCGCTCTTGTCGATGAGCACGGACACACAGAGTTGATCGAGGCCGCCGACCGATACCCCCGCAACGACCTTGCCGTTGAGACCTTTCGGGCTCACGATCGGCGAATCGGCCGCGACGACGCACAGCGTATTGGGATGGAGCGCATCGTGGATCCCCGCCGGACACAGAATGACGAGCGGCACGTTGTGCCCGAACGCCTGCGCAAGCTGAAGGATGTTCGAATTCCCGATCTGTAGATCGCCACCGACGACGGCGGCTGCGACGGCAGCTCCGCCGTTGAGCTGCGTTATCTCGAGATTGATCCCACGTTTCTTGAAGAAGCCGCGGTCGAGCGCATAGTAGCCTTCAGCGGTCGATTCGCGCGGCGTCGCTCCAAGTTTCAAGGTGACGATGCCTTGTGCAGACGTGTCGTCCCGGGCGGAGAGCGCGAAGCCTGCAGCGATCGCGCTGCACGAAGCAAGCCAAACGGCACGCGACATCGATTGAGCCATAACGCTCCCTTACCACCGTGACGCAGGTGTGTTGCAGCGGCACTTGGCTGTGGTTTGGAGCAGCGCCTCTCCCGAGGTAACGTCGACCGTCGGTAAGGTGTGGGGGTCATACGTCGACGCACCGAATCCCGAAGTGTGATCTCTAGCAGCTGGAGACTCCGGGTCCTCGCTGCCGCGGTTATGCTCGCGGCAGTGAGCGCATGTACGCGCGTTGGGCCGGACGCGGCCGGCGGCGTCACCGCGCGCCACGCGTGGACGATTCCCAACACGCTGCGGATCGTTTCGGGCAACGTGCCGCGCACGCTCAACCCGCTCCTCGCGACGCAGACGGTCGAGGCGTCGATCGCGCGCCTGACGACCGACATCCTCGTTTCAGCCGATCCGCATGGCCGGTTCGTGCCGCGGTTGGCACGCGAGGTTCCGACGCGCGCGAACGGTGGGATCAGCGCCGATGGCCTGACGATCACCTATCATTTGCGGCCGGGCGTGCGGTGGCAAGACGGCGTACCCTTCACGAGCCGTGATGTGAAGTTCAGCTACGATGCGATCATGAACCCGAGCAATGACGTCATCTCGCGGCACGGCTACGACATCGTCCGGCGCGTCGAGATACCCAATCCGCTGACCGTCGTGTTCCGGTTGCGGCAACGCTTCGCACCGTTCGTGTCCGTCGTCTTCGGCGAGAGCGATAGCCCCTACGCGATCCTGCCGGCGCACGTCTTGGCGAAGTACGCGAACCTCAACAACGTTCCGTACAACTCGGCACCGATGGGAACGGGTCCGTTTAAGTTCGTGCGCTGGGTGCGCGGTGACCGGATCGAATTCGTGCGCAACGAGCATTACTTTCTCGGCGCGCCGAAAATCGAGCGCATCATTTGGAGTCTGGTGCCCGATGAGAACACCGAGCTGCAGCTGATGCGCACGCACGAAGCCGACTGGCTCTTCGAGGCATCGGTCAGTTTGTACAAGTCGATCAAGGCAACGCCCGAGGTGGCCGTCGTCTTACCGCCCGTCAACGGTTACGAGGGCCTGATGATGAACTCGGGCCGCGGACCAACGGCCGATGTACGGGTGCGTCGCGCCATTGCGATGGCGCTCGATAAAGTCCGGCTCACGAACGAGCTGACGTACGGCGCCGGCACCATCGCGACCGGCGATTTGCCGGCGTTCATGTGGACCTTCGATCCGCTGTTGCACAACCTGCCGTACGCGCCCGACGATGCCCGGCGCGAACTTGCGGCACTCGGTTACACCGCCGCGAAACCGCTCGTCCTCGATCTGGTCTACGAGGAGAGTCAAGCCGTCAATCGCGCGCTGGTCGTGCAGATCCAGCAAGCCCTGCACGCGGTGAACATCGAGGTGCGCCCCCGCGCGCAACTGAGTTCGGTCATGTACGGCGGCTACGGCGCCGGCGGTACGCTCGCCACGGGCAAGTACCAACTATCGACCTATCAGTGGTACGCCGGCATCGACCCCGATAACTCGGCCCAGTTCACGTGCGCGAACCGTCCGCCGCAGGGCTTTAACCAGGCGTACTACTGCTCGCACGAAATGGACGCGGCGCAAGCGAAGGCGCTGGCGAATTACGAGATCGCCGAACGCAAACCGGCCTATGCCACGATCGAAGCGCTGCTCGTGCGCGACGCCCCGATCGATTTTTTATGGTGGTTCCGCAACATCCAGGTGCTCAACCCCGACCTTCACGGCTTCGATCCGAACCCGGTGGTCGAAACCTGGGATATCACTACCTGGTCGATTTAGCCGTTTTTAGTGCAGACGCGCCATAAGGTAGGCGCGTGCTGCCGCGGCATCGGCTTCGTTGGTGAATTGCAGCGAGACTTCGTCGACTTTGTTTGTGTCGACACTGTTGACAACCGTAAGCGTATTGATTTGCGTTGCTTTCGGGCTCAGGTTCAAATCAATGAGCCAATTCTTGTTCGTGTAGACATACGGCTTGCTGATCGAAGTGATCGACTTCAACGGCACGACTTCGTGAATTTCGTTTTGCGCAAACACGCTATCGATCGTCAGTGTGCTCGCCGTGAGCGTGACTTTTTGTGTGCTCGTTCCCGGACTGGCCGGCAGCTTGGCGTTCCAATGCGGCACGGCCTGGGCAAGGGCGGCCGCGGGCATCGCGAGCAGCGCGGCCATGAATGCGAGGCGGAGCGGTCGGTACATTATGGTGCCCCTTTCGCTTGCCTCGCTCCTTAGTCATCCGAGCCCGCTTGCCGGCACCCAAAGCCGGTGCTCGAAACGGGGGATATCGCGACGCGGTCCAACGAGACGTCATGACGTATTGGCGCCGAGCCATCGCGATCGTGCCGCTGTGCTGCCTGCTCTCCCCGATCGCCGCCTTCGCAGCGCCGCCCGCGCCGCGCATCGCAACGCTCTCGATTCCGGGAGATGCACGATTTGTCGCGGCCGTACGGGACGTGCTGCTCGTGCAGACGGACTATACGCCGGATTTCGCGTCATCGAGCGGATTGATCGACGATGCGATTCGCGTTCCGTCGTTCACGCCGGAACACGTCGCCGGATTGACCGCCCGCATTCGCGCGGACATGACGACGTTGCGGGCCCTGCCGTGGCGCACCTGGACCGTCGACCAGCAGATCGACGTTCGCTGGATCTATGCCAACGCCGAGCGCATCGACCGCGAGCTGAGCATCGAACGGCTCTACACGCACCGGCCCGGCGCGTGGCTCGAAACGCTGGCGAATAATTACATCGCCATTCTCACCTATGCCCCTGAGCGAACGGATGCGATGGTTGCCATTACGGCCCAGGTTCCGGCAATGGTCGGTGAGATGGCGTCGATCTGTCACCCCACGGCCACCGACGTCGCGATTGCCAAGGGACTGGCGGACGGCATCGTTGCGATGCTCGAGGCGAACAACGTCGCCGGCAGCGGTCCGGCAATCGCGGCGTTGACGAGCTATGAAGCGCAGATCGGATCGCTTAGCGGACTTGCGCCATTTGCCGTCGTCGGCGCGGAAGACTATGCATGGCGCCTAAAACACGCGAGCCTATTGCCGTGGGATCCCGAGGGTCTGCGCCGCCTGGCCGAACGCGAACTTGGCGGGACGGATGCCGAAATAGTTGCCCTCGGTCCGCAAGTACCCGCGCCGCGACCGCTCTCTCCTCAATGGGAAGCGATCGCGGCAAACCTGACGCAGTCGTCACTGCTGGCCCTCTACGATGCCGTTCAGATCGCGAACCTTGCGGCTATCCAAAAAATCGGCTTTGTGACGGTACCGGCCGGCGTCGGACCCATCCACGCACGCGTGACGCCGGCGGCAATGATACCGTTGACCGGCGATGGTGGAAGCATGAATCCGCCGCCGCCGTTCGTCGCATCCAACGTCGGCTGGTGGAACGTCGAACACTTCAATCCGAACATGCCGCTCGCCGAGCGCGAGAAGCTCGTGCGCGATACCAAAGGCTTTGAAGAGAGCGGGTTGGGTCCGTACGCGGCGCATGAGGGCGTGCCGGGGCATCATCTGCAGCTCAGCATCGCTCGCCTCAATCCCGATCCGATTCGCAATCTTTTCGTCGACCCGGCACAAGTCGAGGGTTGGGCGCTCTACGCCGAAGGGGAGATGTGGGAACAAGGCGGCCTCGGTAACTCGGCCGCCGCCCACATCCAAACGTTGGAGAGTTGGCGCTTACGTATCCGGCGCGTCGTGTACGACGTGAACGTGGAAACGAGCGTTTGGAGTCTGCAACAAGCGGCCGACTGGAAACACGCGACGCGGCCCGGAAAGGGTACGATCGATCCCGACGTGCAGCGCTCGATCAATTGGCCCGCACAGCTCATCGGTTACTTCTCCGGACGGGAAGAGATTCTCGCGTTGAAAGACGCGTACAAGAAGAAGGTAGGGCGAGCCTATTCGGAGCGAACCTTCAACGATGAGCTGCTGGCGCTCGGCTCCGTCCCCTACGTTTTCGCACGCGCGAAAATGCTGGGCGAGCCGGTTCCCGATTTCTAGTTAACCGCCTTGAACGACGACGCGCTTGAGGGCGCCGCGCCAGACGAAGGTTGCGAGGATCGCGAAGCCTGCGCCCCAAGCGAGTTGCGTTGCGAACGCAGCGAGGTACGCGTTCGGCGGTATGGTTCCGATGTAGATCAAGAGCGGCGTTGAATACACGGCTGCAAACGGCAGCGCGAGCACGATTTTCTGGAGGAAGCCGGGGAAGAAGATCAGCGGCACGATTTGCCCGCCGAGCAGATCGCTGACCCAGCGCACGATCAGTTGAATCGCGAACGTTTCCAGGGTCCAGAACGCGATTGTGTTCATCAGGAAGTTCATCAGAAAATTCACGATATAGCCGAGGGCGAAGCTGAACGTGAAGGCGATTAGTGCGAGCGGCGAGGGCACGTCGATATGGACGATGAACAGCGCCAGCGCCAGCGCCGGAACGATCAGCAGCGCGTGCAGCAACGTCTGCCCGAAGCCGTCGCTGAAGAAGTACAAGGGCAGGTTGATGGGCTTCATGAGGTCGGTCGCGATCGAACCTTCACGCACGCGGTCGCGGATCAGACGCGTGCCGTCGATCTCGAGCACCAGGGACATCAAGAGCGCGATCGTGGTGTAGGTGATGATCTTGTGCAGCGGCACCCCGGCCGGCGCCGTGTTCTGGGCGTAGAGTGCCGTCCAGACCATCTTCATCAAATACAGCCGCACCAGCAGCGAGCCGACGTTCGTGAAAACCTCCATCCGGTAGGTCGCTTCGCGCGCGAAGGCCTTTTTCGCGAATTCGAGATATGGTTCGACGCGCACGGCTATGGGGCGGCGGGTTCGGCGTCGGGTTCCGCGACGTAACCTTCGCGGTAAATGCGCCGGATGATCGATTCGAGTTCCGGTTCTTCGATCGAGATATCACTTACCGAATACCGATCCGCCACGCGGCGGATCAACGTCTCGGCCGACATCGTGCGGCGGTCGAAGCGAAACCGCGCAATGGTCGGCGTTGTCAATTCCGCCTCAACGCCTTCCATCTCAACGTGCCCCACGGGTTCGCATAGCTCGACGACGAGCGTGCGATGCGTGCCGTACCCGTCGCGCAGCGTGTCGATCGCGCCGTCGAAGATCAGCGTGCCGCGATCGATCAGCACGATGCGCCGGCACAGACGTTCGACATCGGCCAGATCGTGCGTGGTCAGAATGAACGTCGTGCCGCGCTCGCGATTGATGTCACCGATGAAGTTGCGAATCGCTTCCTTGGCGACGACATCAAGCCCGATCGTCGGTTCGTCGAGAAACACGATCTTGGGATCGTGCAGCATCGCTGCCGCGAAGTCGCCGCGCATGCGCTGGCCGAGGGAGAGCTGCCGCACCGGCGTTCCGAGGAACTCGCCCATCTCGAGTAACTCGGTGAAGTAGTCCATATTCGACTTATAGCGCTCGGGCGAGACGCCGTAGATCGCGCGCAACAATTCGAACGACTCGATCAGCGGGAGGTCCCAGTAGAGTTGCGAGCGCTGGCCGAACACGACGCCGATGTTGCGCGCGTTCTCGCTGCGCCGGGCGGAGGGAACGATGCCGGCGATCCGCACCTCGCCCGAGGTCGGAACGAGGATGCCGGTGAGCATCTTGATCGTGGTCGATTTGCCGGCCCCGTTGGGTCCGATATAGCCCACCAGCTCGCCCGCGTCGAGCGACATCGTGACGCCGGTGACCGCAACCTTGTCGACGTACTCGCGCGAGAAGAGCGTCTTGAGCGCGCCGCGCGCCCCCGGGGTCCGTTTGATCGAGCGAAAGACCTTCCGAAGCTCCCGCGTCTCGATGATCGGCATAAGGGTGCGCTTCGACCCGGACCTGCCGGTCCATCCGATGAAGCAAACGGCATGGACGAGGCGGCGGGGCGATGATCATCACGATTTCGCGCGAGTACGGCGCGGCGGGCCGGGCCGTCACGCACGGCTTGGCCGAGCTGCTCGGGTACCGCCTCCTCGATGAGGATCTGCCGGTCGTCGTCGCCGCGCGTTTGGGCACGTCGCCCGAAGTCGTGGAGGGCATTGAGTACCGGAAGGTCGGCTTCGGGCAGCGCCTGCTCCGCTCGCTCAGTGCCGCCTCGCCCGAGGCGTTTCAACCGACCCCCGTGGACGACGATCTGAACGCGATCACGCAGCGCGAGATCGATCAACTCATCCGCGAGGCCGCCGACGCCGGCAACGTGATCGTGGTCGGCCGGCTTGGAAACTTCGTGTTGCGCGACCGTCCGAACGTGCTGCGCGTGTTCCTCACCGCGCCGTTGGCGTGGCGCATCGTGCACATCATCGAGTCGCTCGGATGCACCGCGGCGGTCGCGCGGGCTGAAATCGCGCGCGTCGACGGCGGCCGGCGCAGCTACGCGCACGAACAGCACGGCTTCGACTGGGGCGATCCGCACCACTATGATGTGGTCCTCGATGTCTCGCGCTTCGGCGTCGATGGGGCAATCGCGCTGATCGACGCAGCGCGGGTCCCGTTCGAATGACTGCTGCGGAGCAAAAGGTCACCGCCGCCGAACGCCCGGTTCCGAATCCGCAGGGGAGCTTTCTCGGCCCGTTTCACTACCGCGACTTCTCGCTGCTCTGGAGCGGGCTGTTCATCGGCAACATCGGAACCTGGATGCAGTTCACGGCGCTCGGCTACTACGTCGCCAAACTCGCCCCGAACGCCGGGATCGGATCGTTCTACATCGGGCTGCTAGGCGCGTCGCGCATGATCCCGGTGCTGATCGCCTCGCCCTTTGCCGGCGTCGTCGCCGATCGTTACCCGCGCCGTCCGATTTTGCTGAGCACGAACATCATGACGGCAATGCTGGCCGTGCTTCTCGCCGCCGCGCTGTTGACGGACCGGGCATCCTTGCCCGTGATCCTCGTCATCAGCGCCTTTCAAGCCGCCACGCAGTCGTTCGATGCGCCCGCGCGTCAGAGCTGGGTATCGATCCTGGTGCCGCGCGAGCTGGTCGGCAACGCGATCGGCCTCAACTCGTTCGCGTTCAACGCGCCGAGCGTTGCGGGTCCCCCGATGGCCGGCTTGCTGATCGCCGCTTCCGGCATCGCACCCTGTATGATCCTCAACGCGATCGTGAAATTCGCGGTGGTCCTCGCGATCATCTTCATGAAACCCTCGCCCGCAAGTTCGCGCGCGCGGACGTCGTTTACTGAGGCCATCGTCGAAGGCGTGCGGTTCATTTACGGACACTCGGTGCTGCGCTGGATCTACTTGATGCTCATCGTGACCGCGCTCTCCGTGCGCTCGTACAGTTTCTTGCTGCCCGCGTATGCGGTGCACGTGCTGCACACCGGCGCGAGTGGGCTCGGCTGGCTCATGGCGGCGACCGGCATCGGTGCGGTGGCCGGTGCCCTGTTGATCGCCGCTGCGAACGTGCGAAAGCGGGCAAAGATCTGGTTTGTCTCGGGCTTGATGGCCTCACTCGGCGTCGCGGCGCTGGGCGTGACCGATTCGGTTGCGTTTGCCGCGATCGTTCTGTGCTGCATCGGCCTTGGGACGCAGAGCTTCGTCGGCTCGTCAAACGTGCTCGTGCAAACGCTGGCGCCCGACGACATGCGTGGGCGGGTCGTCTCGGTCTATTCGATGATCTTGCTCGGCCTCGTCCCCGGCGGCGCGCTCGTGATCGGTACGATCGCCCGCTTCACCGATCTGCGGTCCGTCTTCATCGGCGCCGGCTTGCTGTGCACCGTCATGGGTTGCTGGACGTTCTTCGCGCATCCAAAGGTGCGCGCGATCTGAGCGCGTCGTGATGCCATGAACGAAGTGCACATCTTTTTGATCCTGGCGATGATTGCCGTGCTCGCCGTCGTCGCGAAGTGGTCCCGCCAGCCCTATCCGATCGTGTTCTTGCTCGGCGGGATCGCGCTCGCGTTCGTTCCGGGGATGCCGGTCATCAAGCTCGCGCCGGACCTGGTGTTCCTCGTGTTCTTGCCGCCGCTGATCTTCGGCGATGCCTACGTCACCGACTTCCGCCAATTCAAGCGCTACCTCAAGCCGATCACACTGCTCGCGACGGGCCTCGTCGTCGCGACATCGGTCAGCGTCGCGTTCGTCGCCCACTGGGTGATCGGCTTGCCGATCGACGTGGGCTTCGTGCTGGGCGCGATTCTCTCACCGACCGACACCGTGGCCACCGATGCGATCGCCGAAGAGACGGGAATGCCGCGCCGTCTTCAGATCGTGCTGGGCGGCGAGAGCCTCATCAACGACGCAACGGGGCTCGTGCTCTATAAGTTCGCCGTCGCATCGGTGTTGATCGGATCGTTTTCGCTGGGTGCGGCGCTCGGGCAGTTCGTCTACGTCGCGCTGATCGGCGTCGCGGTCGGGATCGCCGGCGGCGTGCTCGGTTATCGCGTGACGCGCTTCTTGTACGAATGCAACTTGACCGACGATGTCATCGCGGTGACGATCACGCTGATCACGCCGTTCCTCGTCTACCTCGCGGCCGATCGTCTCGGCGCGTCGGGCGTGTTGGCGGCGGCGGCCGGCGGGATGTATCTGAGTCAAAAAGGCGGCGGGATGTATACGCCCGAGGCGCGTCTGATCGGCCGCAGCGTCTGGAACACGATGTTCTTCGTGTTCAACGGCGCGCTGTTCATCATTCTTGGGCTCCAGCTGCGCGCGATCTTTGCAGAGCTGGCGATCTTTCCGGCGGCGACGCTAGCGCAGTACGCGCTGGCCGTCGCCGGCACCGTCATCGCGGTGCGTCTCGTGTGGGTGATTGGCGGCGGGCGTCTGCGGCGGCTGATCGACCGTCGAGCCGAAGCGCGTGAAGGCGCCGGGCCGCTCGCCTGGTCGTTCGTGATGGGCTGGGCCGGGATGCGCGGTATCGTTTCGCTTGCGGCCGCGTTGTCGATACCCGATTACGTCATGGGCGGCGCGCCGTTTCCCGCTCGCGACCTGATCCTGTTCATCACGTTCGTCGTGATTCTGGTGACGCTGCTCGGCCAGGGGCTCACGCTGCCGTGGATCATCCGCCGGTTTCACGTTGTCGATGCCGACGCCGGCGATGCGCCGCGCGCGCTGGCGCGCGTGCGCGTCGCCAAGGCGGCCATCCGGGCTCTGATCGAGTTGGAGCCGACCTTTGATTCGACCGCGCATTGGGAAGTCGCGGGACGGCTACGGGCCAAATATGAGGAACAGGTCTATCACTTCACGGCCCAAATGGACGGTTCGCTGGCCGCCGGCGACGTCGCCCAGCACGACCTCGAACGTCAGCTGCTCCGAGCGACGATCGACGCCGAGCGCGGCGCTCTCGACGACATGCGCCACGGCGGCGAGATCGGCGACGAGGTCTTCCGCCGCATGCAGTACGACATCGACCTCGCCGAATCGCGCCTCATCGTGGACTAGTTGTGGAGCGCGCGTCTTCCGGTGAAGTAATAGTCGACGAGCCGGAACCCGCCGCGCTCGAGTGAGAGGCGGCTGCGTTCGTCGACCCCGTGGACGCCGGCACAAACCAGCCGCCCTTCGCTGGCGACGAGCCGGTCGGCGGCGCTGGCGGCGATCGCCGCGCCGTATCCGTTTCCACGGTGCGGTTGGTGGACGGCGACCCGAAGCTCGGACCAGTTCTTGTCGATCGCGTCGGTGATCGCGACGCCGACGGCCTCATGGCCGATCTCCGCAATCAGGACCTTCGGATCGTCGAAGGCACCGGATTGTTCGCGGGCCATTTCGCCCAGGACGAGCGAGTCGCGCATCGACCCTTCGCGCAGCGTGACCTTGACCGGCAGCGGCGGCGCATGGCGGAAGACAAAAGCGGCACCGTCGGCCACGACGTCGAGTTCGAGGCCCTTGAGGGCTCCGCGGACGACCTCGTCACCGCCGAAGAAGCGGATCGCTCCGGCGTTCGTCTGATGGAAGGCATCGGCCAGCCGGCGCGGAGCCTTCTCGCCGGCGGTGACATCGAAGCGCACCATGGTGTCGGTTGTCTCTAGGGTGCCGTCCGCCATCCAGGCGATGGCAACGGCGCGGCCGCCGTCGCGAATCGGCACGCCGCGCGCCCGTTTGCGGACGAGACGCGAATACGCAAGTTCCGGGAATCCGTCGAGATACATATATAAAAAAAAAGGAGCGAGCCGGTGTTAGCGACTCGCTCGTAACCTCCGTGGTCGCTGTTAGGCCGCGGCCGCTTTTTTACGGCGGGGAGCGGATTTCTTCCGGCGAGCGGTCTTACGGACGACCTTCTTGGCCCCCGTCTTCTTGCGCGCGGACTTCTTCCGAGCGGTCTTTTTCTTGGCGGTTTTCTTAGCCGTCTTCTTGCGCGACGTGGACTTCTTTTTGCTGGTGCTCTTCTTGCGCGACGACTTTTTCTTGGCGGCCTTGCGGACCGTCTTTTTGCGGGGTGACGCCTTGCGTGAGGTCGACTTCTTCTTGCTCGTGCTCTTCTTTGCCGAAGTCGACTTCTTACGCGTGGCTTTCTTACGAACTGCCATCGTTTCGATAGTCCTCTCTCCAAACGCTTGCGCGAGTGGTGCTACCGACGGGGCCGTGCGGGCATCCGCCGGCTAGTGTTGCATACGTTATATCACTCTAGAGGAATTTTCGCAACAACACCCTCGTCCGCGGTCAACAGATCGGCGTAATTCTCGCGGAGCGCGCGCTTGAGAAACTTGCCGACGCCGGTCCGCGGGATGGCGTCGAGGAACACGACGCGATCCGGAATCCACCATTTCGCGATCCGTTCGCCGAGCCACGCGCGCAGTTCGTCTTCGCTCGCCACGGCGCCGTCGCGCACCACGACGGCCGCGATCGGACGCTCGATCCAGCGGGCATGCGTGACGCCGAACACACACGCTTCGCGCACCGCCGGGTGACCCATCAGCGCGTTCTCAACTTCGACCGAGCTGATCCACTCGCCACCGGATTTGACCAGATCTTTGGAGCGGTCGACGATCTCCATGAACCCGAAATCGTCGACCGTCACGATGTCGCCGGTGCGGAACCAGCCGTCGACGAACGCCGCGGCGCTGGCCGTCGCGTTGTTATAATATGCAGTCGCAACGGCCGGTCCGCGGACCCACAACTCGCCGCGCGACACGCCGTCCGACGCGACGGCGTTGCCGTCGTCATCGAGAACTTTCCAGTCTACGATTGCAGAAAACGGACCTTGCTTGAGACGTTCGCGGCGCCGGACTGCGGGTGTCGCGGCGGCGAGTTCGGAGGTGATGGCGCTCACGGTTCCGATCGGGCTCATCTCGGTCATGCCCCATGCGTGGATGACGCGCGTGCCCAACATTTCGAGATCGTCGAAGAGCGCGGGCGGTACCGCGGAGCCGCCGATGACCACGCGTCCGAGGCTCGGCAAGCCCGCACCGCGCGCGCGCAGCACGTCGCGCAGGGCAAACCATACGGTCGGCACCCCGGCCGAAAACGTGACACCTTCGCTCTCCACGAGCTCGATGATCCCGGCCGGATCGAGCCGCGCGCCGGGCATGACGAGCGATGCGCCGACCAGCGGGCAAACGAACGGCAGACCCCACGCGTTGACGTGGAACATGGGGACGATCGGTAAGACGACGTCACGCTCGGCCAGGGCGAAGACGTCGGCCGCGGCGGTTGCGAGGGCGTGCAGAAACGTGGAGCGGTGCGAGAAGAGGATCGCCTTCGGATCGCCCGTCGTCGCCGAGGTGAAGCACATGATCGCGGCGCTGTTCTCGTCGAGCCGGGGCCATGCGAACGCCGGCGGTTCGTCGGCGATGAGCGATTCGTAGTCGACCGCGTTGGGCAGCGTCGCGTCGGCCGCCCCCATGATGACGAAGCGGCACTCGCCCAGCGCCGGATCGGTCCCGATCGCCGCGCGTACCGCTCCCACGAGCGACCCGTCGACAAAGACGATCCGGTCGGCGGCGTGGGCGACCGTGCCGGCGATTTGCTCGGGGAAGAGACGGATGTTGACGGTGTGGAGCACCGCGCCCATCCCCGGCACGGCGTAGTATAACTCGAGATGCCGGTGCGAATTCCAACCGAAGCTCGCAACGCGATCGCCGGGTCCGATGCCGAGGCGCCGCAGTGCATTGGCCAACCGCGCGACGCGTTCGCCGAGCGCGGCGTAGGTGAAGCGCACGATCTCCGCGCCGTCGCGCGAGATCACGCCGCGGCGCGGGTGGTTCTTCACGGCGTGGGCGAGAATGCTCGACACCAGCAGCGGGCAGTCCATCATCAATCCGGGGAGGGTCCCTGACGTCGTGGAAGACATGCAGCGCGCGCTTCGCGACCCCGGCCGCTAGCGCATTTTTTCGGGAGAATGCAGTGCACGAGGAATCGACTCCGCTGGCCGGACGCGTTGCCATCGTTACCGGCGCAAGTCGCGGGATCGGTCGCGCGTTCGCGCTGCGTCTGGCGCGCGCCGGCGCGGCCGTCACCGTCGCTGCAAAATCCGAAGCGGCCAGCGAACGCCTACCGGGTTCGATTCATTCCGTCGCCGCGGAAATCGAAGCGGCCGGCGGCGCGGCGCTCGCGGTGCGCACCGACGTGCGCTCCGAAGAAGGGATTGCGGCGATGGTCGCGGCGACCGTCGAACGCTTCGGCCGCGTCGACATCCTGATCAATAACGCCGGCGCGCTGTGGTGGGAACGCGTTCTGGAAACGCCGCCTAAACGCTACGATCTGATGTGGGAAATCAACGTTCGCGCGAGTTTCCTCTGCGCGTATCATGCGTTGCCGCACATGATTCGCGGCGGCTGGGGTCACATCGTCAACTGCAGCCCGCCGATCACCACCGAACCCTCACCGGGCTACGTCGCCTACATGACGACGAAGATGGGCATGACGCGCGTCGCGATCGGAATCGCGGCAGAATACCGCGAGCAGAACGTGGCCGCGAATTCGCTCTGGCCCGCGACGCCGATTGAAAGTGCGGCCACGCTGAACTGGCAGAGCGCGAAGGTCGGCACGCCCGAGCAGTGGCGCACGCCCGACATCCTGTGCGATGCGCTCATGGAGATCGTGACGAGCGAACCGCAAACGTGCACCGGGCGGCAGTTGATCGACGAGACGTTTCTGCGCGAACGCGGCTGGAGCGAAGAGCGGATCGCGGCTTATTGGCTGACCGGCCGAGCGCCCGAGCATCCGCTCTGGATCGACGGGCGCGAAACGGCGCGGATGTGAGCGTCCGCCTGCGCGCGCACCATCTGCTCTGCATCCTGACCTTCGCCGGAGAAGGCTACTCGCCGGCGTTCGTCGCGAACCTCGCCGCCATCGTCGCGCGCATCGGCGCGGGCGAGCCGGTGGAACTCATCGACGGCCCCGACGACATCTGCGCGCCGCTCGCGGACACGGACGACGCACACTGTCAGGAGCCGTCGGTGCGCCGGCGCGATCGCGAAGCACTGCGCGGGCTAGCCGCCGCCGACCCGCCGCTCGCGGGTGCCCGGCCGCTGGTCATGGACCACGTCGCCATCGCCGCGCTGCGCGAGCAGTTTGCCGCCGGCACGATCCGGGGCGCGTGCGCCGGGTGCTCGTGGTTTGGGTTGTGCACCGAGATTGCGTCCGCAGGCTACGCCGTCGCAACGCTCTAAACGGCTGCCATGCCCACTGCGATGCACCCCGGACCGCCCGTATCGCACGTCGACCCGTTCTGCGATGCGCTGATCCTCGATCCGTATGCCATGCACGCTGAACTCCGCGATCTGGGGGCAGTCGTGCGGCTCGAGAAGTATGGCGTCTGGGCGATGGCGCGTCACGTCGACGTCTACGCGATGCTCAACGACTGGGAAACCTACTGTTCGAGTGCCGGCGTCGGGTTCGGGAACTTCCACACCGAGAAGCCGTGGCGTCCGCCGAGTCTGATTCTCGAAGTCGATCCGCCGCTGCACACGCGCACGCGCGCCGTGCTCTCGCGGGTGCTCTCGAGCAGTGCCTTGCGCCGGATGCGCGAGATGTTCGAGATCCGTGCCGCGGCGCTGGTGGAACGCCTGCTCGAACGCGGCCGGTTCGATGCGATGACGGATTGCGCGAACGCCTTCCCGCTCGAAGTGTTCCCCGATGCGGTCGGCCTGACGAAGGATGGCCGTGAAAACCTCGCCCCCTACGGCAACGCCGTCTTCAACGCGGACGGTCCGCCGGACGGCGCTCTCTTTCTCTCAGCGATGCAAGATGCGGCGCGCGTCGGTCCGTGGATCCTCGCGCAGTGCCGTCGCGAAGCGCTCGCGCCGGGCGGCCTCGGCGCCGACGTCTACGCCTCGGTCGATAGCGGGGAGATCGATCCCGGCGAAGCGGCGCTCTTGGTGCGGTCGCTGCTCTCGGCCGGACTCGACACGACCGTGCACGGGATCGGCAACGCGCTGTATTGTTTCGTGAGCCATCCCGATCAATGGGCGCTGCTGCACGCAAATCCGGCGCTCGCGCGCGCGGCGTTCGAGGAAGCACTGCGCTTCGAGTCGCCGGTGACGGCGTTCTTCCGCACGACGACCCGCGAGGTCAGCGTCGACGGCGTCACGATCGGACCCGAGGAAAAGGTGCTGGCCTTTTTCGGGGCGGCAAACCGCGATCCGCGCGCCTGGAAGGATCCCGACCGTTTCGATATCACGCGCAGAGTCTCGAAAAATGTAGCGTTCGGCGCCGGCATTCACTTCTGCGTCGGCGCGATGCTCGCTCGGCTCGAGGCGGAGGTGCTCCTCACGGCAATGGCCCGGCGCATCAAGACGATCGCACCGGAGGGCCGGCCGAAGCGTCTGCTCAACAACGCGCTGCGCGGGCTGACCTCGCTTCCGGTCCGGGTCACGGCCTGAGCGTTTCCGCGAACTCGACGATGAGCGAGGCATAGCGCGCTTCGACCACGCGCCGCTTCACCTTGAGGGTCGGCGTAAGTTCGCCGTCCTCGATCGTGAGATCGCGCGGCAATACGCCGGCCCAGCGAATCTGTTCGAATGCTGCGAGGTCTTCGGTTTTGCGCGCGCATTCCGCTGCGATGAAGCGGCGGACGTCGTCCCGCATAGCGAGTTCCGCCGCCGGGATATCCGCGGCGATTTCCATGCGGCTGCGGAGCGCCGCCCAATTCGGTGAGACCAGCGCCGCCGGGTGCGGCATACCGCTGCCGAAGACGGTCACCTGCGCTACGAACGGCGAGCGGATCACCGCGGCCTCGACGCGGGCCGGCGAGACGTATTTGCCGCCGCTCGTTTTGAAGATTTCCTTTTTCCGGTCGACGATGCGCAGGTAGCCGTCGGCGTCGAGCGTGCCGACGTCGCCGGTTGCGAGCCAGCCGTCGCTGATCGTCTCGGCGGTCTCGTCCGGACGGTGGTAGTAGCCTTGCATCACGTTCGGCCCGCGCACGAGAACCTCGCCGTCTTCGGCGAGGCGCACGTCGACGTTGGGGATCGGCCGGCCGACCGTGCCGAGTCGCGCCTCCCCCGGGCGATTGACCGTGACGACCGGCGAGCACTCGGTGAGGCCGTAGCCTTCCATGATCGGCATGTCGGCGGCGGCGAAGCTCAAGCCGATGTCGAGGTGCAGCGATGCGCTGCCGCTGACGAAGAAACGCAACCGGTCGCAGCCCAACTGCCCGCGAATCTTGCCGAGCACGAGCGCGTGAGCGAGCGCGAACTGCAGGCGCATCAACGGCCCGATCGATGCGCGCTCGAGTTCCGCACGCTTGTAACGCCGCCCGATCGTTAGCGCCCACGGAACGAGCCTCGCTTGGGCGCCGCCGGCGGCGCGCGACTTCGCGATGATGCCGGCATACGTGCGTTCGAAGATGCGCGGGACGACGAAAACCGCGACCGGACGGACCGCGCGCAGATCCTCGAGCAACGCTTCGATCTGCCGGTTGACGTAGACGGCCGCTCCGCGCAAGAAATAGCCGAACAGGTTCGTGTTCTCGTAGATGTGCGCGAACGGCAGCACCGAGAGCACCGCATCGCCCGGAGTGATCACGTCGGGAATCAGATCGAACGCATCGCGCGCGTTGGACGTGACGTTGCCGTGCGAGAGCATCACGCCCTTCGGCGTGCCGGTCGTTCCGGAGGTGTAGATCAGTACGGCCAGATCGCCGGGTGCGACGGCGGTAACGGGCATTGCGCGGCCGCGCCCGTGGGCGATGATCGCCGCGAGTGAATGGCGCGCGCCGGGCGGCGCGTCGAACACGATCGGTTCGAGCGTGACGCCGCCGGCGCGCAGCCGCTCTGCGACCGCCGGCGTGTCGACGAACAGAGCGCGCGCGCCGGAGTCGGTGATGATGTAGCACACCTGATCGAGCGCTTGGGTCGCGTAAATCGGCACGGTGACCCCGCCTGCCAAGAGGATGCCGAGGTTCGCGAGGATCCAATCGACGCGATTGGGCGACATCAGTGCGACGCGGTCGCCCCTCGCGAGCCCGCGGTCGCACAGCGTTGCGGCGATCGCCGTCGCTCTTGCCAGTACCTCGAGCGTGCCGAGCGCGCACCACTGCCCGCCTGCATCGCGCTCGTATAGCAGTGGCCGATCCGGCCCGGCGAGCGCTGCGCGGATGAGATGCACGAGGGTCAGCGGCACTGCGTCCGGTCTGCCGGAGGAAGATTCTTCTGCAACCTGTCGCATACGTCAGTAACGCTCTTCGCGATGGGTCCGAGAAAGGCCGGTTTCCGCATGGATTTTTGCAAGCGATGGTCGATTGCCGGTGCCGCCGTGCTGGCGGTGACGGTGCTGCTGCCGGTGACGGCGAGCGCGGATATGAGTGACGTTCTGAGTACGTCGATCGTGCAATCCGCGAACACCGCACTCAAGGACGCTCTGCATACGCGCGACACCACCGCGCAAGGGCGGCCGATCGGGGAGGCGGAGAAGCCGCTTACCGCGCCGGGACTTCCGATCGGCTTCACCTACCAGCTCGATGCCTCGATCGCCAAGTCTGAGGGCAACACCGGACACAGTAACGGCTTGCCGGGCGGGATAGACGGTTCGCTGGGCTACGGCTTCTCATCGCACCTGCGCGTTCAGGCATCGTATTATACGTTTCAAGAATATCCGCTGGGTTTCGACACCGGCACGGTACCGACGTATCTGCAAGGCCTCAGCCAGCCGGTCGCCACGACGAATTTGGCGACCAATCCGATCGACGTGACGACCGATAACAAGATCGTCGTGCTCCAGGCGCAGAACCTGTTCGTCATCGCGCACAAGCTTCCGATCGTGATTACGCCGACCTACCTTGCCCGGTCCGGAACGCTCGGCGGCAACTCCGACCTCACGCAGATCGAGGTCAACGGCTTGCCGGCTACCGTGCATCTGCGCACGGTGCAATACTACCTCGTCGCGCTCACGATCCCGGTGCTCTCGACGCCGAAGTTCTTCGGTACGCTCACCGCAGCGCCGCAATGGGACGTCAATCTCAGCGGCGTGCAGACGACGAATCACGCGCAGATCTTCGAACTTGCCTATCTCGAATACCGGCCGACGAACAACGTCACGCTCTTCGTACAGCCGTCGCGGCTCGTCAACAACCTGCCGAACGATCAGACGCCGCAGTACATCCCGACGTTCATCTACGGCACCGCATATAAATTCACCAAGAACGCGTTCGTCCAGCTCGTGGCGAGCACGGGGACGCCGTCGAATCGCTCGCAGCTCGGCATCACCGCGCTGACGCTGCAGCAAGTGCCGGGGGCGCTGCCGCCGACGCCCAGTCAAGTGGCGCCGTCGATCGGCGGGCTCAAAGCGACGCAGATCCAGTTGCAATTCGGCATCGGGTCCCCGACGGTGATCCCACTGTGATGCGCGCCGTACTTGCAGCCGCTGCGCTCTCCCTCGCCGCGACCGCCTGCGGCGGTGGCGGCACGACCCCGCCGCAAGCGCACGTCGGCACGACCGTCGCCACGACGGTGCGTTTAGTCGGCGTCGGCGATTCCCTCACCGCCGGCGAACAATCCGGCGGCCTCTACGGGCTCGAAGGCGGGATGGCAAATCCGGTCCCCGGTTCGTTCTTCCCGCTCTTGCCCGCACCGGTGCCGTTTCCGCTGATCCCGCCGACGCAGGGCAACGGTTTTTGGGCGCTGATGTGGTCGGCCGCGAACGCCGGGGCCGATCCGCTCAACGCCACGCTCTCGCCGCTGCCGCTGATCAACTCGCCGCTGCTCGGCATGCTGGCACCCTCGACGATTACCGGCCCGCTCGGTGGTTCGCCGGCGGCGTTCGCCGCGCCGTGCACCGGCGCAAACGCGCTCGCGTATTCCGCCTCGACCGCGCTGCAAACGCGCGTCAACCCGCAGACGACCCCGTTCGATCTCGGCATTCCAGGGCAGACGCTGCATGAAGCGCTCTATCAGGTCGCGCCGACGACGACGTGCGCCGCGACGATCAACCCGGTCAATCCGAACATCGGCCTCGCGACGATCGTCAACGCGGAATCGGCGACGTTCTATCCGGTTCTCGGAACATTCGGCAGCGGTTTCACGCAAGTCCAAGCCGCCGTCGCACTCCACCCGCAGGTGGTCACGGTATGGCTCGGCTCGAACGATCTGCTCAAGTACGCGTTCTCCGGCGGCGCGATTGCCGCGACCGATCCGAGCGCGTTCTACGCCGACATGGTGTCGTTGATCAAACAGCTGCAAGCATCCGGCGCGAAGGTCGCGGTCGCGAACCTCTTCGACGTGCTCGATGCGAGCTATTTCACCTCGCCGGCAGAGTTGACCGCGCTGATGACGCAACTCGGGGTGCCCTCCGCGGTGCAGCCGTACTACCTCAGCCTCGTTCCGAGCGGCGGCTATCTGACGCTCTCCGGGTTCTTCAAGACGCTGGCGTCGATCGAAGGCCTCGGACCCGGCGGACCACCGCCGGTCACGCTGACCGCAAGCGACGTGATTCCCGGCGCGTTCGCGACCGCCATCCAGTCGTACAACGACCAGTACAACGCGCAGATTGCGGCGGCCGTAGCAGCGACGGGAGCCACGCTCGTCGACATCCACACGACGTTCAAGTCGATCTATGCGGGCGGCGGCTATCCGGTCAACCTGCCGAAATGCTGCAGCCCGGTCTTCGACGGCGGACTGACCAGCCTCGACGGCATCCATCCGTCGAACACCGGCTACGCGATCATCGCGAACACGTTCATCGGCACGATCGATCAGGCGTTTTCGCTGACGATTCCGCCGGTGAACATCGGAGCCATTTATGCAGCCGACCCCTATGCACCGCATTAACCCGCACGCGCGTATCGTGGCGATCGCGCTGGCCGGCGTGGTCGCGGCATGCCTGCCGGTGCGTGCCCTGGGTGCCGATGCCCTAGGCGGCGATTTCATCACCGCATGGACGGCGGTCGATAACTATACCGCGACGATCACCGCGCACGAAACCAACGGCAAAGACACGCAAGATCGCGTCTATCACTACGCCTACAAGAAGCCGCACTTCGCGAAGATCGATATCATCTCGGGACCTGGTCGCGGCAGCGGCGCCGCGTGGACCGGCGGCGATCACGTCAAAGGTCATCAGGGCGGCTTACTCTCCGGCGTCAAAATGTCGATCCCGATCACCGACGGGCGCGCGACCTCGCTGCGCGGCGACACGATCGACCGCGCTTCGTTTCAAGGCGTCGCAGACGACCTGAAGTCCGGCAAAGTCGAGCCCGTGACGACGATTGCAACCATCGACGGTGTCCCGAGCGACCTCGTGACGATCGATCTGGTCCCGGCCGTGCCGGGCGGCGTGACGCGGGAGGTCATCGCCTTCGCGCGCACCACGCACCTGCCCGTACGCCGCACCTCGTTTGCCGGCGACGCGCAGGTCAAGCAAGAAGACTTTAGCGAGGTCAAAGTCAATCCGGGCCTCACCGAGGCCGACTTCAGCTAAAAACCGAAGCAGGGCCCGGTGATTTCGACCAATAGCGAACTGCGCAGCGCCGTAGGGGCCGCCGTCGAGCGGCTGCGCGGCGGCATTTTGCGGACGCCGACCGATCGTTCCCGCGCGCTCTCGCAACTCATCGACGGCGAGGTTTTCGCGAAGCTCGAGACGCGTCAGGTGACCGGCTCGTTCAAGGAACGTGGCGCACTCAACGCCCTCTCGCTTCTGACCGCCGATCAGCGCCGGCGCGGCGTGATCACGATGTCGGCCGGAAATCATGCTCAGGGGGTTGCCTACCACGCGGCGCGCCTCGGGATCAAGGCGACGGTCGTCATGCCCGACGGCACGCCGTTCCTCAAAGTACGCCGGACGCGCGACTATGGCGCCGAGGTCGTTCTGCACGGCGCGACGTTCGAGCAATCGTCGGCCTACGTGCATGAGCTCGTCGAGCGCACCGGCGTAACGTTGATCCACCCCTACGACGATATCAACGTGATCGCCGGTCAAGCGACGGCGACGCTCGAACTGCTCGAGGACGCGCACACCGATCTCGATGCGATCGTGATCCCGGTCGGCGGCGGCGGTTTGATCGCGGGCGCGGTGCTGGCGGTCGACCTGTTCGGATCGAAGGCCGAAGTGATCGGCGTCGAAACGGAGTTCTATCCGGCGCTCTACGCCGAGCTGAAGGGTGAAGCCACCATCATCGGCGGCGTGACGATCGCCGAGGGCATCGCCGTCGAGAGGGTCGGCCGTTTACCGCTCTCAATCGTACGCGACGTCGTGCGCGACGTGTTGCTCGTTTCCGAGCCGGCGATCGAATCGGCGATCGCGTTTCTGCTCGAAGACGAGAAGCTCGTTGCCGAGGGCGCGGGCGCGGCCGGCGTCGCGGCCCTGCGCAGCAACGCCGAACGATTCCGCGGCAATCGCGTCGGCACGTTGCTTTGCGGCGGCAACATCGATCTCGGGATGCTCGCATCCGTCATCGTGCGTTCGCGCATGCGGGCCGGGCGCGTGGTGCAGATTCGCGTGTTGATGGTCGATAAGCCGGGCGGGCTCGTCGCGATTGCGACCGCCGTTAACGACGCCAACGCCAACGTGCTCGATGTTCTGCACCATCGGCTGTTCGGCAGCGTGCCGGCGAAATATGCCCAGCTCGATCTGACCTGCGAGCTTCAGCGTCCCGAAGACATCGACCAGATCCTCGCGAACATTGCCGCCCGCGGCTACGAAGCCGAAGTCGTTACGGGCTAGCCGGAAACGGCGGCGCGGCGTACCTTTCGCCGTGTGAGGCGGCCTCCGGTATGTGACCGCGCGCGTTCTCGCGCGCTAAACCGATCATCATACGGTGAAAGTCCGCAATCGCGTCTTCGGCGACCGGTCCGCGGTGCGGGTTCGCGCCGAACGACCAGACGCAGGTGTGCGCGTCGTCGACCGGCACCCAGGCGTGACCCTCATTCGACGTCAAGATGTAAAACGGCGGCAAAAAAATCGACTCCGTAGCGCCGACGATCGCTTCCTCGACGCCGTGCGCCCAGTTGCACGGTTCGATGCGTTTTCTCGCGTAACGTCGCGATTGCGGTAGTGCCGACCACGCGAAGTCGGGCAGTTGCGGCGTGAAGTCGTTCGGACCCATGTACGTCCACACGACGCCGGCGCGCACGAGGGTGGGATAGGACGCGAGCTTGACCCGTCCTTGCGCATCGCGGAACGCGACGAAGTCCTCGCCGAACAGCCGCAGTTCGATCCGGGCGGCGCCGGGCTCTGCGAGCTCGCGCTCGAGCAGTGCCGGAATCCAGAAGCGGCGCATCAAGTCGCTCATCGGCGTTCCCGGGCCGGTGCGGGTCAGGCTTTCGTTCGTGTCCTTGATGTACATCGCGCGTCGCTATCCTTCGTCCGCCGAACCACCCAGGTAGATTGCCCGCACGCGCGGATCGGCGTTGAGTTCCGCTGCCGTTCCGCTCAGCGCGATCTCGCCGTTTTCCAAGACGTAGGCGCGGTCGGCGTGCTGTAGCGTGAGGTAGGCGTTCTGCTCGACGATCAGCACGGCCGTTCCAGCCCGTTTGAGGTCGGCCAGGATCCCGAAGATCTGCTCGACGATTTGCGGCGCCAGACCGGTGCTTGGTTCGTCGAGCATCAACATCCTGGGCTTGGCCATCAGCGCGCGCCCGATCGCCAGCATCTGCTGCTCGCCGCCCGAGAGTGAGAACGCCGTCTGCGATTTGCGATCGGCCAGTGCCGGGAAGCGTTCGTAGACGGCGGCCGCGTCGGCGTCGATCGTCTTGCGGTCGACGGTGAACGCGCCCAGGCGAATGTTGTCGTCGACCGAGAGTTCGGTGAACAGCTGACGTCCTTCCGGCACGTGGAGGCAACCGTAGCGGACGCCCCCGACGGTCGAGGCGCGCAGCAGGTCGTGGCCGTTGAAAACGATCGTGCCGGAACGGACGTTCGTATCGATGCGCGAAATCGTTCGCAGCAGCGTCGATTTGCCGGCACCGTTCGGGCCGAGTACCGCGACCATCTCGCCCGCATCGACGCTCACCGTGATCCCGCGTAACACCTCGAGCTCGCCGTAGCCGGCGTGCAGGTCGCGCACGTCGAGCAGCATCAGCTCGCCGTACCCAAATATGCGGCGACGACGCCCGGGTCGTTGCGCACGGCGTCGGCCTTACCGTCGGCGATCATCGTGCCGAATTTTAACACCATCACGCGTTCGCTGATCGACATCACGAGGCGCATGTCGTGCTCGATCAGCAGCAGCGTCATCCCCGCGTCGCGCAGCTTGAGCAAATCTGCGGTGAGTGCGGTGCGCTCGCTCGCGTTGAGTCCCGCCGCCGGTTCGTCGACTAAGAGCAGCCAGGGGTCCGCGGCCGTCGCCCGCGCGAGTTCCACGCGCCGCCGGTCGCCGAAGGCGAGGTCGCGGGCCGGCGTCGATGCGATCGGTTCGAGACCGAGCCGCGCGAGCGTGTCGCGCGCGCGATCCGTGGCTTCGCGTTCGGAACTTCGCGACGACGGTAGCGCGAGCAAGTCCGCGGCGAACGACGTGCGTTCGGTGCGAAAGGCCCCCGCCACGACGTTCTCGAGCACCGTCATCTCGCCGAACAGCCGCGCGTTCTGAAACGTTCGCCCGACGCCGAGCGCCGCGATGCGATGCGGTTGCCAGCCGGTGACGTCGAGGCCGGCGATTTCCACGCGTCCCTCCGAGAGCCGGCCGATACCGCTGATCGCGTTGAACAGCGTCGTCTTGCCCGCACCGTTGGGGCCGATCAGGGACGTCAGCGTTCCGCGCGTCAGCGTAAAGCTGACGTCGTTCACGGCGACGAGGCCGCCAAAGCGTTTGGTGACGTGCGCTACGGCGAGGGGAGCACCGGGAGTCGCGGGCATCGCGACCCCGCGCGGCACGGCAGCGACGGCCGCCTGAGGTGCCGGTCTTGGCGCGAGCTGCGCTGCCTTGAAGCGCGAACGGATGAGTCCGAACGCGCCGGCCGGTGCCGCGATGACGACGAGGATTACGAGTACGCCGTACACCACCTCGCGCGTGTTCTCGAATTGGTGTCCGCTGATGTCGAGAAAGCCGATCAGCGCCGCGCCGATCAAGGCTCCCGAGACACCGCCGCTTCCGCCGAGCACGACCATGAGAAGCAAGCTGATCGAGAGCTGCACGCTGACCGCGTCGGGTACGACGATGCCGAGAAACGACGCGTAGACGGCGCCCCCGAGACCGGCCAACGCGCCGGCGTAGGCGAACGCGAAGATCTTATAGCGGCGGGTTGGAACGCCCAGCACTTCGGCGGCGAGTTCGTCGTTGCGAATCGCCTCGAACGCGCGCCCGGAGCGGCCGCGCAGCAAGTTGAGCGTCAGGAGTGCGGCGCCGAGCGCGAGAATCCAGGCGAACCAGTACGCCGGATAGCCGGAAATCGTGAGCGCTCCGAGGTGCGGATAGGGAACGTCCTCGATCCCGATCGCGCCGCCCAAGAAGTTCGTTTCGTGAAAGATGCCGACGCAGATCAGGCCGAACGCGAGCGTCGCCATCGCGAGATAGTGGCCGCGAAAGCGCAGTGCGATGAAGCCCAGGCCCAAGCCCACCAACGTTGCAACGACGATGCCGATCAGCGTCGCTAACGGCCACGAGAGCCACGCCGGAAGATTCCAGTTCGTGGTCAGCGAGGCGACCGCGTACGCCCCAATGCCGAAGAAGCCCGCCTGGCCCAGCGAAATTTGGTTGACGTTTCCCATCAGGAGCGAGAGCCCGATCGCCGCAATCGCAAAGATTGCCGCATACGTTCCGGCCTGCGCGAACGTCGGGTTTCCAGCCGCGACGATTCCGAACACCACGACGATGAGCGTCAGGATCGGAAGAGTGCGCGTGTCGGCGCGCAGCCGCGCGATCAATCGCGCACCGCGCTACGCGTGCCGAAGAGGCCTTGCGGCCGCAACAGGAGTCCGATCAAGAGCAGCGAGTAGACGATCGGATCGGAGATGCCGTACTGGACGCCGGGGAGGCCCTGGATCAGCTTCTCGATCACGCCGACCAGCAGTCCGCCGACGACGCAACCGACCGGCGATTCGAGTCCGCCGACGATCGCCCCGACGAAGCCCTTGATGGCGATCGCCGTTCCGCCGGCCCCGCCGACGAGCGTGATCGGACCGATGATCGTCCCGCCGTAGGCCGCGAGCGCGATCGAAAGCCCGACGCTGACGGCGCGGGCGTTGGTCACGTCGATCCCGACCAGCTTGGCGCCGGTCGGGTTGTTGGCCGCTGCCCGGATGGCCTTTCCATAATAGGTGCGCTCGAAGAAGACGTAGAGCACGGCCAGCGCGGCGAAGAGCAGGCCGAGGACCCACATCGACTGGACTTGGATCGTCACCCCGCCGACGTCGATCGCGTCCGAGGCCTCGCCGCTGAACGATGGCAGCGGCTGCGGCAAACTGCCCCAGCCCGGGATCAGCGCGTGCCCGTAGAGCAGAATTGAAACCGTTCCCAAGGTCGCGATCGTGAGCGGGATTTCGCCCGACCGTGCCGCCGGCCGGAGGACGAGCCGCTCGAAAATCAGCCCCAGCGCGAAGCCCGCGAGGGTCGCGCCCACGAGCGCAAACCACGTGTTCGCATGAAAGAGCTGGACGAATGTCAGTGCGAGCAGACCGCCGATGATGGTGAACTCGCCTTGTGCGAAATTGACGATCCGGGTGGCCCGCAGGATGATGTGAATCCCGAGGGCTACGAGCGCGTAACCGCTGCCGACGGTCAGCCCCGCGACAAGGAGTTGGAACATAGCTGGCCTAGAATCCGAACGGAAATATGTTTCTCCTGTGCGATAAGGGGTTTTCCTTGATGCGTTCGTTGCGTTCTCTTGTTTGTTGCGCGTTGCTCGTCGCGCTCTTTACCGGTGCGGCCGGCGCCGCGGCGAAGCCGTCGGGAACGCCGGTGATGATCGGCGCGATTCTCTCGATTTCCGGGCCCTACGCGCCGCTGGGCGAGCCCGAGCGCAACGCGATCCAGATCGCGGTCGCCGACGTCAACGCGTCGGGCGGCATCAACGGGCATCCGCTACAAGTCCAGATTCTCGATGACGAGAGCAAGGCCGACACCGCGCAGCAGCTAGCGACGCAACTCGTCGGTCAAAAAGTCGCCGCGATCATCGGCGGTTCGATCTCGCCGACGAGCGAGGCCATCGCGCGCGTTGCGAACGACGCCAAAGTGCTGCACGTCTACATGACGCCCACGCTCAGCATCTGGCAAACGAAGGCCGGCATTCGCAAGTATACGTTCGAGGCCACACCGCATAACGAACTCGAAGTGACGAAGCTCTTCACGTTTATGAAGAATACGCTGCACACGACGAAGCTGGCCGTTCTGCACGACGATCAGCTCTACGGCACGCAAGGCACGCTCGTTGCCGAGGCCGAGGCGAAGACGCAGAACGTGCCGATCGTCGATGAGGAAGCCTATGCCGTCGCTGCAACCGACGTTACGCCCCAACTGCAGAAGGCAAAAGCCAGCGGCGCGGACACCATTCTGATCTACACCGCTGCGCCGTCGGCGGGGATCCTCGTGCGCCAGGTCCACCAGTTCGGACTCAAGGCACACCTGATCGGCACGACGGGCATCGTTTCGGACAACTTTCTCAAGGTCACCGGCAAAGACGGCGACGGCGTTTATGCAGACATGGACCTCGATCGCACCTACCCGAACGCGCTCCAGAAGAAGCTCCTCGCGGCCTATCGCGCGGCTTACAATGCGGGTGCGAACAACTTCGCGTCGTTCGCGTGGGATGCGGTCCATCTGACCGCGTACGCGCTGCGCACCGCGAAGAGTACCGATGCCGACAAACTCGCTCAAACCCTCGAAACGATGAAGCCCTACACCGGAACGACGGGAACGTATCGGTTCACGGCGACCGATCACAACGGCTTCAATGCCGGCGACATCCGCATCGTGATCGACCACAACGGCGTTTGGGAAACGCTACCGAAGCAATAGCGGCGCTCGCGGCCCCGTGTGCTAGCGGCCCCGGAACGCCGGCGGCCGCTTGGCGTTGAAGGCGGCGAGACCCGCGCGAAAATCTTCCGTTTTTCCGGCCAGCGATTGCATCTCGGCCTCGAAGGCAAGCGCGGCACGCACGTCGCCGAGACCGTTGCGCACGAGTTCGCGTTTCACGAAGGCGAGCGAAGCCGGACCCTCCGCAAGGCGGCGCGCGAACGCGCCGGCTTCGACGCCGGCCGACCCCGCCGCGACGAGCCGTGTGACGAGGCCGAGCGCGTTCGCGCGTTGGGCATCGAAGCGCTCGCCCGTCAGGCACAGTTCGAGCGCGTTTGCGTAGCCGGCGATCTTGGGCAAGAGCAGCGTCGTGCCCGCATCGCACGCTAGGCCGATCTTGACGAACGCGGTCGTAAACACGGCGTCATCGGCAACGATGCGAAAATCGCAGGCGAGCGCAAGCCCCAGACCCGCACCGGCGACGACGCCGTTGATCGCGGCGACGATCGGCTTCTCGAACGCTATCAGCGTCTCGATGAGTGGGTTGTAACGTTGCACCACCGCGACGCTGATATCCGCGTTTTCGTCCGGCAGCGAGCGCCGATCGTTGAGTGCCTGTCCCGAACAGAATCCCTTACCGGCGCCGGTCAACACAACCGCACGCACCGCCGGGTCGCGCTGCAGCGCGGTGAACGTCACGAGCAACGATTCGAGTAAGTCCGCCGTGAGCGCGTTGTACGCTGCCGGCCGGTTGAGCGTCACCGTTGCGACGCCGGCATCAATTGACAGCAGATGTTCGATGGGAGAGAGTTCCGTAGCGTCGGTCATCCACGACGCTTGGTGTTTTCAGAACCGGTTTTCCTGGGCAAGGAGGGCCTACATTGACCTGATTTGAGGGGAAAAACCACATGCGTCCGATCTTTCGACTGAGCCTCATGCTCCTTGCGCTGTTCCTGGCCATCGCGCCGGCGATGACGTATGCGCAAACTGCGGGAACCGCGGCGGGTTCGTCCACCACGTCGACGACCACCGGCCCCGCAACAAATGGTTCCACGACCGGCGGCGCCGCCGCGACCGCACCCAATGCCAATGCCGGATCCTCGACGACGGCTACGAACCCCGACTCGTCCACGACGACGACCACCACGACCAGTACGGTGCCGTGGCTCTGGATCGTCGTCGGAGCGATCGTCGTCATCGCGATCATCGGAATCATCGCCGCAAGCAATCGTAACGATACGACCACGCGAATCGTAAGCTAGATGGCGGTTACCGAGGGAGAACGCAAACGGTGCGACAACCTGGCCTGCCTATGCGAGATTCCACTTGCCCAGGCGACCTGTAGCACGTATTGCGACTCTCCCGACGGTCGCGATCCGGCGAACATCCGCTGCGCGTGCGGGCATCCGGCCTGCGAATCGCAGATGGAGTCGCAGCTGCACGGCGGAATCGGCGCCGAGAGTCCCTAACCCGTCGGGGTGATCACCACCACGAGAACCGCACCGCTCGTCCTCGTACCCAAAATGGCAGCCGCCATTTGGGGCGGGGACGCGTTGGTGAAGCGCTATGGTAAACCCGGCGATCCCAGCGCGCTGCTCGGCGAATCGTGGGAGTGCTGGGATGAAAACGCAATCGCCGGCGGTGACTTCGCCGGCGAAACGCTGGCTGCGGTGCGCGCGCAACTCGGTCACGATCTCACCGGTCCGGTCGATCCGGCGCAACGCTTTCCGGTGCTCACAAAAATTATCGATGCGCGAGCCGCGCTCTCGGTGCAAGTCCATCCGGACGACGCCTACGCGCAGCGCGTCGAACATCAACCGGTCGGCAAGACGGAGTGCTGGTACATTCTCGCTGCCGAGCCGGGCGCGGAACTCGTGCTGGGCTGGACGCGCGATACGAATCGGGCGGAATACGAACGCCGCGTCGCCGACGGGACGCTCGCCGAAATTCTGCGCCGCGTTCCGGTCGCGCCGGGTGAAGCCTACTATTTGCCCGCAGGCACGCTGCATGCGATCGGTGCCGGCATCCAACTCTTCGAAACGCAGCAGGCCAGTGACCTGACGTACCGCATCTTCGATTGGAATCGCGTCGGCCCCGACGGCAAGCCGCGCGAGCTGCACGTCGCGAAGGCTGCCGACGTGCTCGATTTTCGCGCAACGATGCCGGGCGCCGTCACCCCGATCGTCTTTGCGGACGACGGCATCGAGCGAACCGTTGCGATCGCCGACCGGCGCTTCGCAGTCGAGCGCATTCGCATCACGCGATCGGGTGCGGTCATCGCCACGGACGGCCGCCCGCTGGCGGTAACGGCGATGGGCACGGCGCTCGCGCTGGAAACCGGCGGCGCCGGGACGGCGCTCCGGCCGTGGGAGACGGCGCTCGTGCCGGCGGCCGCCGGGCGGTTGACGTTTGCGGCGCCGGGCGAGGCACTCATCGTCCGGGTGGAACCCGACCTCGAGACGCTGCGTGCGGGGGCTGCCGCGGCCGGCCTCGCGGCCGATGTGCTGGCGACGTTCTTCGGCCGATTCAGTGCCGCTTCTGCGCCCGCGTAAGGCCGACGCGCGAAGGCCACAGGAGCGGCTCGGCCTGCGGTTCGTCGCGTAGCACGGCAATGATGAACGCCGCGGCCAGCACCACGAACAACGCTCCCGAAAGCCAGAGAACGCTGCGCTGCTGGCCGTCGTGCGCATACCGCCAGGCTGCCGATGCGAAGTAGCCCGCGGTCGCCAACCAGCCGGCGCTCGTCCATGGGGCCTGCCGCCCGAGCACGGCGAACGAGCGCACCGCCAGGATCCCGACTGCCGTATCGAAGGCGACGAAAGGCAGGTTCACGCGGGCTAGAACCGCCGCAGGGGGTAGGCGGACCGGCGGGGCATTCGCCGCCGGCAGGCCGATACGAGGACGATCCCGGCCACGACGACCGCTGCGATCAACGCGGCCACGACGAGCAGTTTGAGCAAGAATGCCAGCACGACGAGCGCCAGCAGGCCGGCGGCAACCGTCAAGAAGATACGGACGAAGAGTGACATCGGTGGGCTCCCTTCACCCGAACTACCGCGACCACCCGGCCGGGGTTTCGGGTGGCTGCCCTTGCGTTTCGACCGCCGGCGGAGCACAATAGGGGCATGGATGCCAGCGCGGCCATTTCGGCCGCCGTTTCGGGAATTAGCGCGGGAGGCACCGTCGGCGCGATCGCGATTTCCGTGCTCCGCTCGAGCGAGACCGCTCAGGCGCAGCAAATCGCCACGCTCTTCAGCACGATCGGCCTCGGCGGAAACGTCAACGCCTACGCCTAGCTGACCGGTTCCGGGCCGCCTATTCACGCCGCGCGTTGCGCGGCGTTCGCGTTTGGTAGGGCAGAGCACCGAACGGTAAAACCGCGTAGATCCCGTATCCGCCCAGGCTGCTCGGTTGGGGCCAGAGCCGAACCGGCAGGCCCAAGAGCCGGTGCATCGCGAGCGGACTCACGAACAATCGCACCGGCAGTGATTCTGCCCAACGCGTGTATTGGTCGGTGTAATCCGACGGCCATCCCGCAACGATGATACGCGAACCCAGCGCGTGTTCGACGAACGTGCCGTAACCGAGGGCCGCGGCATCGTTCCACTGCGCGACGACGATCGCTCCATCGGGCGTATCCTGCCGGACCGCGGAGATGATCGTTTCGCCATCCTCATAGATCGACGCGGCCCGCGGGCGGTTCTGCGCGAACGCGAATCCGGCAAGAACCGCGAGTGCAACAACGCTAACGGCGCGGACCCACGTTCCCGGCAGCCGTGGAAGCCTCAGACGCACGCTTCCGGCGCTCAGTGCTGCGGCGACGGCGAACGAGACGAAGACGTACCGGTCGAGCTGGGTGTCGGCACGATACACGTACGCGAACGACACGCCGCCGAGCGTGCCCGCGGCGAGCACGCTCAGCGCGCGACGATCGACCCATGCCAGCGTTGCGAAACCGGCGGCTGCGAGCAACAGTAGCCAGAAACGATATTGCCCGGCCGCCTGCTCGAACCAGAATTGCGGCGCACCGGAGATGGAACTCGGATCGAATGCGCGGGCGAGTTGCGATCCCGCGCCGACGTGCCGGGCGAGCACTTCATCGAGAAACCCGGCCGGCGTTCGCGGCGCGTTGGTATTCCAGTCGAAGTTGCCGGCACCATACAGCGGCGTTGCAGCGCTCGGGTCGAGCCCATGCGCCGCGACGACGGCCGAACGCAACGGCAGATACGCATAGAGGAGCAACGGCAACAGGAGTGCCGCGAGCCCGAAAGCGAGTGCGCGCTTCGCTACCCCTTTCCGTTGCCACGCGAGGGCAACGGCGATGGCCGGCACGACCCAGATCGCCGAGGGATGGGTCGCGATCCCAAGGCCGCACAACGCGCACGCCGCGACGAGCGCACGCGTGCCGCCGCATCGCGCGAAGATCACGCCCGCCAGTAGCGCCCAGATACTGCATGCTCCGGCGAGCGCTTGAGCGTTGGCATGGAGTGCGCCGTCCCACACCGTGGCACCGAACGCGAACACGAACGCCGCAAGCACGGCGGCCGCAAGATCACCCGCGATCGCCTCGGCGATGAGGAAAATGCCGGTGACGCTCAGCGCCGTGGACACCGCCGTGAAGGCGTTGAGACGCCACGCAACCGTCCCAAACGGCAGTGCGTGCGAGAACACCCAACCGGCCAGCGTATACGCGGGAAAGCCGGTTGGATGCGCGATGCCCAGGATGTAGGGAACCGTTTGGGCCTCGGCTTCGTCACCGACCGCAACGTTGGACGATAGCATCGACCCATAGACCGCTAACGTTGCGGAGAAGACGAACGCTGCGAGGATGAGCGTGGGGCGCCGGTCAATCATCGCGCGTCTGTACTCCACACAGCCAGCCGACCATGGATGCGTACCCGTAGACCAGTTGGCTGAGATAGATGCCCGCGCCGACGAGCCACGGGTTCGCGCGTGCGGCCCGGCCTTCACGTAGCCCCGACCACGCGACGAGTGCCGCGTACGCGCCGGCTGCGGCAAGTGCCGGCCCGCGCATCCGCGGCCGCGTAAGCGCCGCGAGCAGGCCCGCGTGCGCGAGCACGAACGCGGCCGGAGCGGCGTAGGCGGCGTAGCGCGGCGCGCGGCCGAAGCGGCGCAAGAAGAAGCCGCGAAAGCGGCCGTAGCTCCACACTTGTCGCAAGTGCGCTGCGAAGACGGCGCGGCGATGGTGGTAGACGAGCGCCGCGGGATCGTAGACGATGCGCTCGCCGTTGCGCGTGGCGAAAAAACACACGAGCGTATCTTCGCCCGGCCAGTACGCGACGCTCGCGTCGGCGTCGCGCAGAAACGCCGCGCGGCGGATCAGCAGATTGCACGACGGCAGCACTTCGACATCGCACAATGCTGCGGGGATGTAGCGCCGGCGCGTCGTTGCCGAAACGATCGGCGAAGAGAAGATCGCGCCGCTAGCGCGTTGCCGCGGCGAATCGTCCGGCGGGGTGACGGCCGGACCGCCGGCGGCCACGACGTTCGGATCGCTGAAGTGCCGAACGGCGGATGCGAGCCACTCCGGATCGGGATACGCGTCGTCGTCGATGAAGGCGACGAGCTCTGCGGTCGTCGCTGCCGCGGCAATCTGCCGCTTGCGGTTCGGCAGTACCGTTCCCGTGGGGATAACGCGCACGAGCGAACCTCGGCGCGTGAATTGATCGTCAGGCACGAGATAGACGTCAAACGAGCGAAACGTCTGCCGTTCCAGATGCGCGAGGCACTCGTCGAGATATGGCCCGGCGCGCTTAAACGGAATGATGACCGTGACGGCCGGTGTCACCTGCGGTCCGTGCTCACGGTCTACCGGATGTGATCCAGTGCGATGTACGCCGCTGCGACCTGCGAGCCCGAGCCGATGCGCCCGTCCCGGACGGCCCCGTGGAGGTCTTCGATCGTTGTGGTCTCGATCAGGATGGCTTCGGTCGTATCGAGCGATTGCGCGAATTTCGGGACGGCATTCTCGATCAGAAACACGTGAAAGCTCGCGTTGGAGCTGGTCGGATCGGCATACAGCGAGCGTAGCAGCCGCGGCGGGTCGCCCACGTAACCGGTCTCCTCCGCCAGCTCGCGAATCGCGCAGGCTTCCGGCGATTCACCAGGGTCGATCATGCCGGCCGGCAGCTCGAGGACGATCTTCGCGACCCCATGTTTGTACTGCCGGACCAGAACGATCCGCCGCTCCGGCGTCAGCGCGGCGACGACGGCGAAGCCGCGGCTCTCGCGTACGAAGTAGCCCTCGATGACCGTACCGTCGGGCAATTCAACCGTGTCGCTGCGCACGCGCAGAAACGGCTCGTCGATGCGGTAGCTCGATGAGCGGATCGTCCAGTGACGCAGCGGTTCGTCGTTCATGCCGTATGGGAAAATGCGCGGAAGATGCGGAATAATTCCAGCGAAGCGCACGACGTCGCGCAGCGGAGAAACGGAACCATCGAACCGATACGCATCGGCAGCTATTACGACACCACCTCCGGCACCCTCTGGAAAGATGGGACGTACTATCCCCAGGGGACGCGGGTGCTCGTCACCGGCCTCCACATCGAGCAAGGCTACTGCGTTCGCTTTCCGGTGGAAGACGGCGCCCCGGAGCCCGACGAGCCCCTGGAGACGTGGGAAGATTGGGAAGAACTCGACTTCCTCGCTCCCGAAGGCACGGTCGAACGCGGCGGGATGCTGCCGGCCAGCGTTCTGACCGAAGCGCAAGAGGTGCTCGATGACGCCGACGACGGCTCACATCTGCACCTCCACGAATCCGAGGATGACTGACGGCTACGGCTACGGCAAGAACGGCAAGATGTTGACGCTGTTGGTCACTGACGGTTGGGTGCTTTGCAGTGCGGCTACGATGGAGTTTTGGCTGATGAAGTACAAGAACCAAATGCCGGCGTTGCCGGTCGGGGTCTCCCCGAACTGCCAATCGTCATAATACGTGTCGTAATTGTTGTTGATGTCTTGCAGGATCGCGTTGACCGGGTTTGAGGCGGTGGCGGTAACCATAATGCCGTCGCACGAACCGTCCCAAACGACTTGGAGGATGCCGGGAACCTGCGGTTGCACGTTGATCGACGTCGTCCCGCTGTCCGGCGCCCACGTTACCGAGGGCGTCGTCGTTCCGCCGTAACCGGCTGCCGGGACGAAATCTCCGCTAAGATCGGCGGTATAGATCCCGAATTCCGAACTCGTCGGCGCATTCGGGCAAGCCAACCCGGTCCAACTGCCTCCGTTCAACGGAGACGGAGAATTCTCGTTGGGAAAATCGACGATCCCGAGGCCCGTCACGTTCATGTTCATCGTGAGCGCGACGTTGGTGGTCGCCCCGGCGAGACTGATGGACTGATTCGCCTCACCCAGTGCGAGCATCTGGGTACCCGTTGAATCCCACTCGAGGGCGACGATTTCGTTTTGCGCCGACGCGAAGAGCGGTACGGCTGTGCTTTGTGACCCGGTCGATGTCGTCACGATCGTCAACGAGTGAGCGGGGTTGGTCATTCCGTCGATGTTCGGAATCAGCGAACCGTCGACGTAAATGTCGAGCAGGTTGCCGGCCGTCGGGTTCACGTACTGCGTGCCCCGGCCCGTTCCGGCACGGGCCTGCACGAGTTTGCCGCTCGAGGTCTTGAGAACGCGCGGCAGGGCGAGCGTGAGGTTAGCCGTGCCGAAAGACGTGCGCGACGCAGCCGGCGGTGCGGAAGTGCCGATTGCCGTTGGAACGCGCGGTTGAGCCGGTGCGGAGCTACCCCCGCCGCCGCACGCCGCCAGTACGGTTGCGGCGGCAGCAACCGCGATGGTCGTTGCGGCTCGAAAGAGGCGGATCATCAGTGCGTCCTCGCCGTGTTCTGGATGGTGAGATTCGATTGAGCGACGTTGAAGATCAATTCCGCGGTGCGTCCGGCGCCGTCGGTCGCGAGCAGGTCGCAAACGCCGGCGCTCGTGGCACTCGAAGCCATCCGGATCATGACCCATGGTGACGACGCAAACGTGAGGTACGGCGTTGCCGCTCCCGGAAACGCGCCGATGATGCCGGCGCATCCGGTGGCTGTAATGGTCACGTTTCCGGGATAATTCGCGATCGTTTCCAAGAGCCCGATATCGTAGGTGTTGGTGTTTTGCTGGGTCGGGAAGTTGATGTACTCGATCGCTGTCGAGCCGATCGTGCCGCCGCCGGCGAGTTGCGGGTCGGTTGCAAGCGTCGCAGCTTGCGGGTAATTGTTGGAATTGACCCACTGCAACGTCGGCGTAACGTCGGTGATGGTCAGCGTGCCGGGGTCGGTACCTTGGGCATTGCCTTGGGTATTGAAGCTCGGCACGAGTTGGCCGCCATGGACTTCCGTTGCCGTCCAGTCGACGGTCGCCTCGGTGCCGGTGCCGGCGAAGTTGTAGGGCACCGGCGCGAACGAAAGGTTTGGAAGCAGCGTGACCGGCGGGTTTGCCGGCGTTACGTCGGCTGCATCGACGGCGATCGAGAGCCCCGTGATCTGGTCGAAGTTCGAATCGAGCAATACGCCCGGCGTGGTGATCACGTTGTTATCCCAATCCAATGCTTGGATGTTGAGGTTGAAGTTCTGCATTTGCGTGGGATCGGCGATGAACGGCGTAGTTGCGGTCGAGGTCACGTTGAAGTGGGCGACGACGCCGTTGATGGTGATCAGCAGCGGGCTGTTATTTCCGGCGTTGACGGTGACGTTTGCGGTCGAACCGGCGCCGATCAAGAAATCGCAATTGTCGTAGAGGTAGATCGTGGCCGTGTAGCCCGAGCCGACCGGTACCGCGAACGTTGCAGTGCACGAACTCGTGTTGCACGCGTTGTTCACCGCGTCGACGAGGACCGAGGTGCCCGAACTCAACACGAACTCCATGGATGCCGTGTTGCTTGAGATGAACGTCGGATCGCGTCCGGTGCTCTGGCGGATGCTCGTCGCATAGTCGTGTATTTGCGCGCCCAGTGCGCGAATGGAGGCCGACGGCGAGGTATTGCGCATCGAGCGGAGATGCGCGTCTTTCTCCCACGATCCGTAGAGGGCTTTCATCTTCGCGTTGAGCCCAGCCGGCGGAGCGACCCGCGCCGGGACCTTGATCGATACGGTGACTTGCGAACTCGGTCCGGTGAAGTTGTTGATGACCTGGTTGGGATTCATCGAGGCCGCAGCCCCGGGCGATGCGATCGTCGCGGGTGCCGTACTCGCAACGCCGCCTCCGCCACTGCATGCCGTAAGAACGGCGGCCAGCGATCCGAGCGCGCCGAGCGCGATGAGAGTGGTGCGCATGACGAGAGGCCTCATTGTACGATCACCGGGAGCGAGCCGCCGGGACCGACTTCGACGGTGAAGGGGAAGGTCACGGGAGAGAATCCGGCCGGCGGCGCCGCGAGCGACGCGGTGAGTGACGGAAAGTTGGCGTCGATCATGGTGTATGGGTAGGTGGTGACTTGCGGCGAGGGGACCGTCCCGATGAGGGTAAGCGTCACGGCGTCCGAGGGCGAGCAGACGTTGACGGTGCCGAGGTTGACCGACGTCGTCGTGTTGCCGCCGCACGTCAGCCCCGCGGGGGGTGCGTCGGTGAGCGTGACGTTCGCCGGTCCGCCGTTGAGCAAGAGCGTCAACACGATCGGTTGATTGTAGGTCGTCGGATTGAGGATCACGTTGCCGGCGACGTCCGACGCGACCAGATACACCCGCTCCGAGGGGATGGCCGTTGCCGTCACCGGCGGGGGGCTGGCGGTGTCGTAATTCGCCGCTGCAACTTGGGCTGCGGTGAGCGGGAAGAACGTTCCGGCACCGTTCCAAAGGGTATCGAGGTTGGCCTCGTTGGTCGAAACGGCGGCGATCGATTGGATGGGTCCGGTCAGCGTGAGACTAGCCGTGTTGGTGGCATTTTCCAGGACGGAGAGGGCCACGGCCCCGCTACCGAGCGGCCCCTGCGCATTCGGGGCGGAGTAGGTGGTCGCGAGGAACACGTCGTTGCCGACCGGAGCCGAGATCGAGAACGTGCAGACCAGCGGGGCGCTTGCCGAACACCCGGTGGCGCCGGCGACCAGATTGAACGGTCCCTGCACGCCCCCGATTCCATTGCCGCTCGTGATGTTGTTGTTCTCGAGCAACGTCAGGGTGATCGACACGGTGTTCGGGTCGACGTACTGGGCGCGGCGGTTCATCACGCTTTTCGAGCTCGACGCGGGAACGGTCGCGGGAACGGTAATCGAGAAGTGCACGAGGCCTTGGGCGGCCGCGAGGGTCGGCGTCGCCGCAGGCCCCGGCGGCGAAGTCGCTGAGGCCGAGCCCGGCACGGAAGCGCCTCCGCCTCCTCCGCCGCCGCACGCGGCCAGCACCGCAATGATGGCGAGGCCGATCAAATTCCGTTCCTTGATCATCTTGATGTTCCGACTCCATGCAAAGATCGCCCAAACAGGTGTACCAGGGGCCGCACTAGCGGTCCCTGGTCCCACAATAGAATACTCGACCCGAAGCCGCTTTCAAATAGCGCGGGTCACTCTTCAAGCGAACAGCCGCCTTACACCTCGCGCGCCTAGGAAACCGAGCACGAAGAAGCCGCATTTCCACGCCGGCGAGTGGGAGTGCGTACCGGGAGCGTGGCGAACCCGTCAACGGTGACCGTCTCCCCGATGCGCCCTTGGCAAAATGCGTTGGCTATCGTGGCGGCGTTCCTCGTGGCCGGAGCTCTCTTGCCTTGGGAGCTGAGGCTGGCGTGCGCGTTCGGCGCGATCGGGATCGTGCTGCTCCTCTTCGTCTTTCGTGTGCGCTCGCACAGCATCGGGGTTGCCAAAAAGCGGACGGCCAACGTCTATGGCCAGGTCGAGCGGATCCGCGCCGCCCGCAAAGATCGCCTTGAACGGAAGATTCGCCCGTGATCAGTGCGTTCGTCATGCTCAATGTCGAGCCGGGCCGGGTGAAGTCGCTAGCAACGGAGTTGCTGGCCGTCAACGGCGTGACCGAGGTCTACAGCGTCGCCGGGCCCTTCGATCTCATCGCGATCGTGCGCGTTCGCGAGCACGACGAGTTGAGCGAACTCGTCACGGAAAACATCGCCGGCCGGCCGGGCATCGTCAGTACCGAAACGATGGTCGCGTTCCGCGCTTTCTCCAACCGGGACTTGGACGCGGTGTGGGATATCGGCGTCGACTAACGTTCGTTCGCGGCCCAGTAGCGCCCGAGGCCGTTAGCGGTGTGTTCGACGTAGCGCTGGAAGCCGTCGAGCAAGCGAACTTCGTCGTCGGTGAGGTCGGGGTGCCAGAGGTCGACGACGAGGACGACGCGGTCGCGCTCGCTCTCGTTCCAGACCTCGTGTGGAAACGAATCGTCGAACACGATGCATGTGCCCTCGTGCCAGGTTGCGCCGGCATCGCCCACGCGGATGCCGCAATTCGGCGGGATGTCGATGCCGAGGTGGGCGCGCACGCGCATGTTCGTCGGGCCGCTATGCGGCGCGACCCGCGAGTGCGGCGCCAAGCGTGAGAAATATACCAGTCCCGCCAGACTGCGCACGGTGCGGTGTTGCTCGACGATCGCGCTTACGGTGGGAACGAGCCGGCAACGTTCGTCGTGGCGCCGTCCGCGTTCGTAGAGGATGAAAACGTCCCAGGCGCCGCGGCGTGCGATCGGCTCGCTCTCCGGCACGAACGCGCGCGGATCGAGTTGCCGGAATTCCGCGATGATCTGCGGCGCTGCGCGTTCGAGTTCGCGCGCGGCCGGAATCCCGCTCGCATCGTGCCAGGGCTGCGAGCGCAGGCCGGGATAGCGGCTCATCGACACGCGTTCGCTGCCGTCGCGCAACGTCGCGATATACTCTGCGAAGCGCGGTGGCAACGGCTCGGCGTTCATATTATGCGCCGGCGAAACATCTGCACGAGCGCGGCGGCAAGCGCTTCGCTCGCAGCGTGACGATAGGCGAAACGTTCGTCTTCGTCCGGCCGGAGAACCGTCATCGCGGCGTTCGCTTCGAAGACGACGATCCGGCCATCGCCGGAAAGCGCGAAATCGACGCCCGCGTATTCCAATTCGAGCGCGTCGCGTACGCGGCCGAGCGCGTCCCATGCGCGCGACCCGAGCACCGCTACCGGATCGGCCAGGAAGCGCGCTTCCTCCGCCCGGTAGTCGGCACGGTTGGCCATCGCGGCGGAGAAGTAGTGCACGTCCCAACGCTGCGCGATCGCGAGATGCAACGGGAAGAGGACGCCGTCAATCACCATCACGCGATACTTCCGCCACGCTCCATCCGGCGAGCGTGTGTCGACGTACTCGATCGCGACCAGATCGTCCCGTTCCGTGAACGTGCGCGCGGCAGCGGGAAGAGCGCGGGCTTCGTCGACGCGGATCATCCCGCGGCCCATATGCAACCCCGGCGCGCGCAGAATGACCGGGAACGCGCCGATCGCCGGCGCATCGCGGTGCACGTGCCGGGCCGCAGGAGCGATGACGCCGGCGATTGCGGCGAGGCGCGCTGCGTTCGCGACGCGGCCGGTCGCTGCGACGGCGCGCGGCGCGTTGACCACGGGGACCCGTGCGTTCTGCGTGAGTTGCGCTGCAAACTCAAGCGCCGCCGGGCTGCGGTCGGCGTCGGCGATCGCGTTGACGATGAGGGCGTGAGGCGGTAACGGTTCGCCGCGGTAGGCCTCGACGTAGACTTCGTGCACGAGGAACGCCCGCTCGTCGAGGAGCGCGTCGAGCGGGATGTTGCCGCCGTCGGTCGAGACGCACGCGAGCGCAACGGCGGGCATCGTCTCGCCCACGTACGGCCGTCGACCGAACGGACCCGCGGCGTAGCCGGCAGCACGGTGCCGGGCCGCGGTTGGGACGTCGCCCCGGGCCGCAGCGAGACTGCACAGCCCGCGATGCGCGGGAGCGAAGCCCGCGTCGCGTTCGAGCACGGCATGGTAGAGCGCGTTCGCGCGATCGGGTTCATCGAGGGCGAGCAGGTTAGCGAGATTGACCGCCGCTGCGCGATGCTCGCCCGCGAGCGCGACCGCTCGTTCGAAGATCGCACGCGCATCGAGGCGCCGCCCGCGACGTGCGAGGACGACGCCGAGCGCAACAAGTGTCTCAACGTGTTCCGGCGCTGCGGCGAGCACGTGCTCGAACGTCGCAATGGCTTCGTCGAGCCGGCCATGATCGCGCAGGAACGAGGCGTAATAAAAGCGCGTGTCGAGCGCTGCGGGTGTCGCGGCGATCGCGGCTTCGAGGTCGCGCAGCGCCGCTTCGCGCGCAACGAACGCCGGCCAGCGCCGGGGCGCGCCCTCAGGCTCCGGTTTCAACACGTTCGCGCGCCAGCATCTGCTCGTAGATTTCCACGACACGTGCCAACGTATCCGCTTCGCTCGCACGTTTATCCGGCCGCAAGCGCGCGATGCGCGGGAAGCGCAGCGAGAATCCGCTCGCGTGTAACGCGCTGCGCTGGATGATATCGAACGCGATTTCCACGACCATCTCGGGCTCGACGACGATTTCACGCCGGCCGAGTCCGAGCTGCGCATACGCGCGCGCCGCCGCGTTCTCCGGGAGCCGGTGGGCTAAAAACCACGCGGTCATCTCCGCGATTTCGATGTCCGTGAGGCCGCTGAACGCTTTGCCGATCGGGACCAGACCCTCCGGGCCACGCACGGCGAAGGTGTAGTCGGAGAGGACCTGCGAGCGGCGGCCATGGCCCCACTCGACGCCGACGACGACGCAGTCGAGCGTCGCGAGTTCGCGCTTGAGTTTGAGCCACCACTTGCCGCGCCGGCCCGGCGCGTACGGCGCATCGCTGCGTTTGAACATGATGCCCTCGTTGCCGCGTTCGCGCGCCGCGGCAAAACGCTCGTGGACCGCTTCCGCCGGCGCGCCGGTTTCGAGCGTGCTCCACGGCGCGAGTTCGATGCGCGCGCTCGAGCCACCGAGAATTTGGGCCGGCACGGCGCGGCGCGTAGCCAGCGGTTCGTCGAGCAGAAACCGTGCGTCGTGCGCCAGCGCGTCGAAGACGACGTACCGCACGGGAACCTCGGCCAGTAGCTCGGCGGAGACATCCTTGCGCTGCAGCCGCGCCTGCAGATAACGGAACGGCAGCACGCGTCCGTCGCGTTCGGCGACGATCTCGCCGTCGAGCGCGAACGATCCCGGAAATTCGCGCAGCGCGGCGACGACCTCCGGATATGAGGCCGAAACGTCGTTGAGCGTGCGGGAGAAGAGCGACACGCGCCCCGGCGTGACGTGCGCTTGCACGCGGATGCCGTCGTACTTGTCCTCGACGATCCACGTGCCCGCGGCGAGATCCTTGTATTCGCTGCCGTAGGCAATCGGCGTCGCAAGCATGAACGCGATCGGCGCGTGATAGGCGATCGCGATCGCATCGAGCGTACCGTGTTTCGCCGCCACGGCCACGGCGCCGATATCCCCCGCCGCGCTCGCGGCGCGCCGAACCGCGCCGGGATCGGCCGCAAACGCTTGCGCAACGGCATCGCCGATCAGCCCCTCGCGCAAGCCGATCCGTAGCTCACCGGTGACGATCTTGATCACGTACGTCGCTTCAAGCGGATCCGTGCACGCCCCGAGCACGCGTTCGCACAGCACCTGCCGCCGCCGCTGCGCGCTCTTGCCCGAAGCCGACGCAATCTCGAGCAGAAGCGCGAACAACACCGCCGGCGTGAGCGTCGCGCGGAAAAGTCCGAGGTCGGCCGTGGGGCGCACGAACGGCCCCAGCGCAGCGCCGAGATCGCCGGTCGCGCGATACGCCGCCCGCAACGCATCGCCGTCAACGCCCCAGGCGACGCGGGCTGCCGCTGCGAGCGTTCGCCCGCCAAGCCCAAGCGAACGTTCGTCCGCGTGGGCAAACGGATTCCCGGTGAAGAACCGCGCCGCCGGCGCAAGATCGGCATCGCCCAGCTCGCGCAGGTATGCGGCCACCAGCGCGACCTTCTCGAGCTTGCTCGCCGTCGCCGCAATCGCAGCACACGTCCGCGCAAAAGCGATCATCGGGCGTTAGAACATCGCCAATTGCTGGTTCGCTTCAAGGTATTCGGCGTCGATGCCCAGGCGGCGCAGGTGCCCGGCGAAGTCGCGCCAGCCGTGGTTGAGTAATACTTTCTTGGGCTCGGCGCGTTCGATGTAGCGCACGAGCGACGGAAAGTCGGCGTGGTCGGAGAGCGGGATCATCTCATCGGCTCCGTAGCGGTGCTGCGTGCCCGGATCGACCGCCCAGCCGGTGAGCATTGCGGTGCGTGGCGGGCGCTTGTGTGCGGCCTTCGGGCGCGTCGTGCGCGACGGCGGCCAGACCAGCGCGCGCGTGCCGTCATACGTGAGCGCGTCGTACTTCTCGTAGGGCCCGAGATGCACGCCGGCTTCCTCATAGACGCGCGCCATCGCGTGCACGGCGCCGTGGACGGTGAGGGGAACGCCGGCTTTGGCCAGTATTGCCATCGCTTCTTGCGCTTTCCCGAGCGAGTAGGCGAAGAACATCGGCGCGCAGCCGTCTTCGAGCGCCCGCGTCGCAAAGTCGACGATCCGCTCCTCGATCTCATCGCGCGGGGGAAACACGTACTGCGGACGGCCGAACGTGCACTCCATCAGCAAGACGTCGCATTTCTTCACTTCCGGCGGCTCGCACGTGTACGAACGCGCGAGCTTGAAATCGCCGGTATAGACGAAGGCGCCGTCCGCGCCCTCGATGAGCAGTTGCGAACTGCCCAACACGTGACCGGCGGAGAAGAGCGTCAGCCGGTGCTCGCCGTCGCTCCATGGCGCGTTGAACGCGTGTTCTTCGAACGTGACGTCGCGCCGGTCGGGCTTGCGGCCGAAACGCAAGCGGCAAACCCGGGCACTGTTGACAGAGGTGACGACCGTCCGGTGCTCGCGGGCGTGGTCGGAGTGGCCGTGCGAGACGTAGCAGCGGTCGCGCTCGCGCAGAGAGTCGATCCAGAGGTCGATCGCCGCAACGTAGAGCGACTTTTCGGTCAGGGAAAACATGGTGTGGCCGAACGTACGTTCGTCTTCACCAAAGGAGGCCCTCGGTGGTTGCAGCTTTTGGACCGGTCCAGTAGTCTATGTCGGTACTGCAGCACACATGAAGTGAGGATCGACACCGTGGCTCGGATTTACGACAGCATCATCGATACGGTCGGCAACACGCCGCTCGTCAAAATTCCCCGTTTGAACAAGGGGCTGGGCGGCACCGTTCTGGTCAAGCTCGAGTCGTTCAACCCCGCCGGCAGCGTCAAGGACCGCATCGGGGTCGCGATGATCGAGGCCGCCGAGCGCGACGGACGCCTGCGCCCCGACACGGTCATCGTCGAGCCGACCAGCGGCAACACCGGCATCGGGCTCGCGTTCGTGGCAGCTGCCAAAGGCTACCCGATCATCCTTACGATGCCCGAGACGATGACGCTCGAACGGCGCAGCCTGCTCAAGGCTTACGGCGCGCAGCTCGTGCTGACGCCCGGCGCCGACGGCATGAAGGGCGCGATCGCGAAGGCCAAGGAGATTCGCGACAGCAACCCCGGCAAGTACTTCATGCCCGGCCAGTTCGAAAATCCGGCGAACCCCGAGGTTCACCGCCGCACGACGGCCGAGGAAATCTGGCGCGATACCGACGGCGCGGTTGACGTGTTCGTCGCCGGCGTGGGAACGGGCGGCACGATAACCGGCGTCGGCCAAGTGCTCAAAGAGCGCAAGCCGGGGGTTACGATCATCACGGTCGAGCCCGACACGTCGCTCGTCCTCTCGGGCGGCAAACCGGGTCCGCACAAACTGCAAGGCTTCGCGCCGGGCTTCGTTCCCGAGGTCCTCGACACCAAGGTGTACAGCGAAGTGATCACCGTGTCGTTCGAGGCCGCAATCGCCACCGCGCGCCGGCTCGCGCGCGAAGAGGGCATCCTCGTCGGGATTTCCTCGGGTGCGAACATTTGGGCCGCGCTGCAAGTCGCGGCGCGTCCGGAATTCAAGGGCAAGACGATTGTGACGATCGGCGCCGACACCGGTGAGCGTTACCTCTCGAGCCCGCTCTTTGCCGAAATCGACAACCCGGTCGTCGAGGCGGCACTCGTCTAAGCGCCGAATGCGGGTTGCCCGTGCGCACCGAGCTTGCGGGCATCCCGATGGTCGACGTGCGGCGCGGCAGCCGCGTCGAGTCGACGCATGCCGTCGCCGCCTGCGCGTGCGACGATTCCGGCACCATCCTGCGCGAACACGGGACGATCGACGTACCCGTGTTTTTGCGTTCCGCCGCGAAGCCGTTCATAGCGGCGGCCGCCGTGCGCGCGGGTGTGGCGGAGCGCTTCGGCCTCGATGCGCGCGAACTGGCCGTGATGTGCGCCTCGCACATGGGCGAGCCGCTGCATCTCGAAGCCGCGGCGTCGATTCTCGCGAAGATCGGCGCGAGCCCCTCCGATTTGCAGTGCGGCGGCAAGCCGACGGCGTTGCACAATAACTGCTCGGGCAAACACGCCGGCATCCTCGCGCTCGCGAAGTTGCGCGGGGAACCCTTCGAAGGCTACCTCGATGTGGCGCATCCCGTGCAGCGTGAGATCCTCGCCTTTTGCGAGCGCGCGTTCGGCGATCGCTTCACGCCCGACCGTATCGCGGTCGACGGTTGCGGCATCCCCGTGTTCGCGACGACGCTCGCGAAAGCGGCGCATGCGTTTGCGCGCTTCGCGACCCTGCGCGGCTTCGAGGACGGCGACCGGCGCGCGTTGCTGACCGTCCGCGATGCGATGGTCGCCGACCCGTGGATGATCTCAGGAACGGGCCGTTTCGACACGGATCTGATGGCGGCGTCCGGCGGAACGATCGTTGCGAAGGGCGGCGCTGAGGGCGTCCACGCGTGCGCGCTGCTCGGCCCCGGCACCGGGCTGGTGCTAAAAACGGTCGACGGCGCAGCGCGCGCGGTGCCCCCGGCCACCCTCGCGCTGCTGGATCGCCTCGACGCGCTTGACGCCGGCACCCGGGAGCGGCTCGCCGGACACGCCCGCCCGCCGGTCCGAAACGTCGCGGGCCGAATCGTCGGAGAAATTTGCGCCCGGTTCGTCGACTAAAGAGCAACCCTCAGCAGCTTCCCAGCGTCCACTAGGGGGTGATCGATTTCTTCCTCCGGCGACCGGTGTTCGCAACGGTCTGTTCCCTCGTTATCTTGCTTCTCGGCGTCGTGGCGATTCCAACGCTGCCGATCGCGCAATTTCCGAACATCGCGCCGCCGACCGTCACGGTCTCGGCCGTGTATACGGGCGCAAGCGCGGAGGCCGTCGAGGCCAGCGTCACGACGCCGCTCGAACAGGCGATCAACGGTGTCCAAGGACTGCGCTACATCTCCTCGCAGTCGACGAACCAAGGCGGATCGACGATCACCGCAACGTTCGACCTGGATCGCGATCTCGATCAAGCCGCCAACGACGTGCAGAACGCGGTCAACCTCGCGCAAGGGCGCTTGCCCAACGAAGTCAAGCTAACCGGCGTCGCCGTTTCGAAAAACAACGGCACGTTCGTGATGGGCATCGCCGTCACGACCACCAATCCGGCACTCAGCAACGAAGACATCACGAATTATCTCGAAAACAACGTCACCAACGATTTGCAGCGCATTCCCGGCGTCAGCGGCGTGCAAGTCTTCGGCGAACGTAAATACGCGATGCGGCTGTGGGTCGATCCCAAGCGGCTTGCCGATAACGGCTTGACGGCCGGCGACGTGACGACCGCGCTCACGAACCAAAACATTCAAGTTGCGGCCGGTTCGATCGGCGCACCGCCGACCAACGGTAACCAGCCCTACGAGTACACGGTGCGCTCGAACGGACGCTTGCACGATCCCGCCGGTTTCGGCGACATCATCCTGCGCTCGACGCCCGACGGCGGCTACGTCCGCGTGCGCGACGTCGGTCGCGTGCAGCTCGGCGCCGAAGACTACTCCGGCAGTCTCTGGTACAACGGCCAAGACTCCGTCGGCCTCGGCATCCTGCAACTTCCGACCGGCAACGCGCTGCAAGTCTCGCGCCAAGTCATCGAGACGATGAACCGCTTGCAAGCCAAGTTCCCCGCCGGAATGCACTTCGACGTCGCCTTCGATACGACGCTCTTCGTGAGCGAGTCGATCAAGGAAGTCATCACGACGCTTTTGATCGCGATCGCCCTCGTCGTGCTGGTGATCTTTCTCTTCCTGCAAGATTGGCGCACGACGCTCATCCCGTCGCTCACGATTCCGATCTCACTGCTCGGAACGTTCTTCTTGATGAAGGTGCTCGGGTTCTCGATCAACACGCTTACGCTCTTCGGCCTGACGCTGGCCACGGGCTTGGTCGTCGACGACGCGATCGTGGTCATCGAGAACATCGCGCGGTTCATTCAAGAAAAGGGAATGGCGCCGTTCGAGGGCGCGCGCGAGGCGATGGCGGAGATCTCGGGTGCCGTGCTCGCCTCGTCGCTCGTGCTCTTGGCGGTGTTCGTTCCGGTCGCGTTCTTCCCGGGCACCACGGGGCAGCTCTACAAGCAGTTCGCGCTCACGATCGCGTGCGCGATCACGATCTCGCTCTTCAACGCGCTCACCCTCACGCCGGTGCTCTCATCGCTCTTCCTCGGTAACATCCAGGGTGACAAAAAATCGCGGTTCTTCCGGCCGGTCAATCGCGCGATTGAGGGCACCCGCCGCGGGTACCACCGCGTGCTGCCGAACATCTTGCGGCGGCCCCGGATCACGTTCGCGTGCTTCGCCGTGCTGCTCGCGATCACGGCGTTATTCTTCGTTAAAACGCCGACCGGCTTCGTGCCGGATGAAGATCAAGGGTACTTCATCGTGAGCGCGCAGGGGCCCGAGGGCGTGTCGCTCGACTACACACACGAAGTCCAGCGGATGCTCGAGGGGATACTGAAGCGGCAACCTGAGATCCTCAACGTGTTCGATGTCGGCGGCTTCAGTTTCACGGGAACCGGTTCGAACAAGATATTGATGTTCGTGCTGCTCAAGCCGTGGGAGGATCGCAAGGGTTCCTCACACACGCTCGATGCGATTCTCGCGCGGCTCGGACCCCAACTCTACCTCAACCCCAAAGGCATCCAGGCGTTCGCCGTCAACCCGCCCGCCATTCCGGGACTCGGCTTTCAAGGCGGCTTCGACTTCGAACTCGAGGACCGCAACGGCGCCGGGCTCATCCCGTTGCTCGGCTCGGCCTACCAGATCATCGGTCAGGCATACGCTCCGCACAGCGGCCTGACGAGCGTCTACACGACGTTCACCAACAACTCGCCGGTCATCAACGTCGACGTCGATCGCAACAAGGCGCAGAGTCTCGGCGTCAACATTGCGGACATCTACAACACGATGCAAGTCTATCTCGGCTCGGTCTACGTGAACGATTTCGATATGGCCGGCCGCTCGTATCGCGTGTACGTCGAGGCCGATCAACCATACCGCTCGCGGATCGCCGACCTCCAGAACATCTTCGTCAACGGGTCGACGGTCGTGAACGGCATTCCCACTCCGACCGCGCCGATTCCGCTCAGCGGTCTCGTGCAGGTCACGAAGATCCTCGCCGCTCCGACGATCACGCATTACAATCTCTACCGCTCGATCACGATCTCCGGCGCTCCGGCACCCGGCACCGGTTCGGGTGCGGCGCTCGACACGATGGCCGGCTATGCGGCGCATCTACCGGCCGGCTTCGCCTACGAGTGGAGCGGGATCTCGCTCGAACAGATCGAGAGCGGCGGCGCGGCCGCCCTGATCTTTGCGCTCGGCATCGTGTTCGTGTTCTTGGTGCTCTCGGCGCAATACGAATCGTTCGCCGATCCGCTGATCATCTTGCTCGCCGTTCCCTTGGCGCTGCTCGGTGCGTTCGTCGGGCTCAAGCTACGCAGCGGCATGGTCTCCGACGTGTTCGCGCAAGTCGGTTACGTCATGCTGATCGGTCTTGCGAGTAAGAACGCGATTCTGATCGTCGAGTTCGCGAACCAGTTGCGCGCGGCGGGCGTTCCGATTCGCGAAGCGGCGCAACGCGCCGCCGAGACGCGGTTGCGGCCGATCCTGATGACCTCGATCGCGTTCATCCTCGGCGTCACGCCGCTCGTCTTCGCGACCGGTGCGGGCAGTGCGGCGCGCAACTCGCTGGGCACCGTCGTGTTCGGCGGGATGATCTGCTCGAGTATCCTCAACCTGTTCGTCACGCCCACGCTCTACGTGATCATCGCATCGCTCGAAGAGAGGTTCCGCCCGACGCGGCACGGCCCGGCGCCGTCGGAAGCAGCCGGCGACGTCTCCACGGGGCCCCGCGCTCCGGCGTCGGTCTAGCACTCATTGGCAAAGCTCTACTTCCGCTACTCGGCGATGAACGCCGGGAAGTCGATGGCCCTGCTCCAAGTCGCGCACAACTACGAGGAGCAGGGCATGAACGTGGTGCTGTTTACCTCCGACCTCGACAACCGGTTCGGTCACGCGAACATCGCCTCGCGATTGGGCGTCGCGCGTAAAGGCCTGACGTTCACGCGCTGGACGAACTTCTACGACCGCCTCAAGGGCGGCAAAGAACTCTTCCTCGATGACAATGCGGTCGTCGAGGAGGGGATGCGCGAGTATCTTACGACCACGGCGAAACCGATCGCCTGCGTGCTGATCGACGAAGCGCAGTTCCTCGATCCAGAGCAAGTGCGGCAGTTGCACAAGCTCGCGCACGTCGCGAACATTCCGGTGATTTGTTACGGGCTACGCAGCGATTTTCTCGGCGAGCCGTTTCCGGGCGCAGCGTATCTGCTCACGCTGGCCGACGACATCGAAGAGCTCAAGAACATCTGCGCCTGCGGACGCAAAGCGACGATGAACGTGCGCATCGACGAGCGCGGCGAGCGGATCACCGACGGCGAGCAAATCGCGATCGAGGGTACGGTGCGCTACATCCAGACGTGCGGCCGCTGCTTCTATCGCGGGAGTTGACACCGGCGTAGCGTATTCCCCCCTTGATGCGACGGCAGACGGTACTCACGGGGCTCGGCGCGGCGGTGGCACTCCCGCTCGCGGGCGCACGGGCGTCGCGCGCTGCCGATGCCGCGCCGCTGCGGATCGGTAACGTGCCGCTCGATTCGAGTTCCGAGATCTTTGCCGCCCAATCCGAGGGCTTCTTGTCGAAGGCCGGCATTACGGTCGACGTCCAGCCGTTCAACAACGGCAACGCTATCGCGGCGGCGGTCGTTTCCGGTGCGCTCGACGTCGGCGGCGTCAACGTCCTCTCGCTCGCAGCCGCGCACGAGAAGGGTTTGCCGCTCAAGATCATCGGCTCGGGATCGACCTACACGACCAAGAATCCGACGACGGTCATGCTGGTGCCGAACGCGTCGACGTTGCATTCGGCGCGCGATCTCAACGGCAAGACGCTGGCGGTCAACGTGCTCAAAGGGATCGCGCACGTGTCCGCGCAGTCGTGGATCGATAAGAACGGCGGCGATTCGAAGTCGGTTCGCTATATCGAGATGCCCTTTGCCGCGATGCCCGCAGCGCTCGGTGCGAACCGCGTCGACGCTGCGGTGGTGGCCGAACCGCAGCTCAGTGAGTCGCACAACGACACGCGCTTCTTCGGCAAATCGTACGACGGCATCGGCGATTTGTGGATGATCGACGCCTGGGTCGCCTCCGAAGCGTGGATCGCGGCCAACCCCGAGGCGGCGCACCGGTTCGGCGAGGCGATGCAGCAAGCTGCGGTCTGGGCAAATCACAATCAGGACAAGACCGCTGCGATCATCAGCGCGGCGATGAAAATCGACTTGGCCGTCGTGCGCTCGATGCGGCGCGCGACCTTTCTCGAGCACGTCAACCTCGGCGTGGTGCAGCCGGTGATCGACGTCGGAACGCAATACGGCGCGCTGAGCGCGCGCTTTCCGGCGGCCGATCTGTTCTTCGCCGGCGCACTGCACTAAGGCCGGCAGCCAGTGGCCTACCTCGTCGCCGTCGATATCGGCGGTACGTTCACCGACCTCGTCGCGTTCGATCGCACGACGAACCGCGTGCTCTACACGAAGAGCCCGACGACCTACGGCAACTTCGCCGACGGCATCGCGGCCTGCTTCGAGAAGGTCGCGCTCTCGCCGCGCGACGTGCAACTGGTCAACCACGGCACCACGCTCGTCATCAACGCGATCATCCAGCGGACGGGCGCCAAAGCCGCACTCGTCACCAGCGCCGGCTTTCGCGACGTGCTCGAGATCGCGCGCGGGAACCGGCCCGATCCCTTCGACCTGACGTACCGCCGCGACGAGCCGTTGATTCCACGCGAGCGCCGCTTCGATGTCCGTGAACGGATGGACGCGCAGGGTGAGGTCGTCGATGCGCTCGACCTCGCGCAGCTGGCCGAACTCGCGCACGCGTTTGAAGCGGAGGGCATCGACGCGGTTGCGATCTGCTTCCTGCACGCCTACGCCAACCCGCAGCACGAGCGCGCTGCGGCCGAGACGCTGCGCGCGCTGTTGCCGAACGTGTTCGTCACCTACAGCACCGAGCTCTCGCGCGAGTGGTACGAGTACGAGCGCACTTCGACCGTGGCGGCGAACGCCTTCGTCGGCCCGCTCGTCACGAGCTACGTGCGCCGCATCGAGGGTGACTTGCGCGAGCGTGGCTTCGGCGGCGCGCTCTATATGATGGGCTCGAACGGCGGGGTCCTCTCCGTAGACCGGACGTGCCGCCAGCCGATTGCGCTCGTGGAATCGGGCCCGATCGGCGGCTGCATCGGCGCCGGCGTGTACGCCGAAGCGCTCGGCTACGAGAACGTGATCGCGTTCGACATGGGCGGCACGACGGCGAAGTGCGCGCTGGTCGAGAACGGGCGGTATTCGGTCGACTCCGTGTACTACGCGGCCGGTTACGTCCAGGGCTTCCCGATCAAGTCGCCGGTGATCGACATCGTCGAAGTCGGTTCGGGCGGCGGTTCGATCGCGTGGCTGGACGCGCAGCAGCGGCTGCACGTCGGTCCGCAGAGTGCCGGTTCGACGCCCGGACCGGTGTGCTACGGCCGCGGCGGCACCGAACCGACGGTCACCGATGCCAATCTCGTTCTGGGCCGCATCAACGCGGAGCATTTTCTCGGCGGCGAACTGGTACTCGATGTTGCCGCCGCGCAGCGCGCGATCGCAGAGCGCATCGCCGCGCCGCTCGACTACGCCGGCGCAGAGGGGCTCGTGCGCATGGCCGACGGCATCCTTGCGATCGCGACCGTCGTCATGGCCGGAGCGATTCGCCGCATCTCGGTCGAGCACGGCCGCGACCCGCGTGAGTTCGTGCTGTTTGCCTACGGCGGCGGCGGGCCGCTGCACGCATCGGCGCTGGCGCGCGAACTCGCGATTCCGACGGTCGTGATCCCGCCCGAGCCGGGCACGTTTTCCGCGACCGGCATGTTGCTCGCCGACGCGCGGCTCGACGAGTCCACCACCTTCGTCGGCCCACTCGACGATGCCACGACCGCGACGATCGAGCGCGCCTTCGCCGGGATGGAGCGTGACGCCGCCGCGGCGCTGCAGGCGGAGTTCGCCACGGCCGAAACGCGTTTCGAGCGCTTCGCCGAAATGCGCTACCGGGGCCAACGGCACAACATCAAGGTGCCGATCCCGCCCTCCAACGACGCGGCGGCGATTCGGACGGCGTTCGAGCATGACTACCGGCGCCGCTACGGACACGCCGATGCCGCCGCGCCGGCGGAGTTCCAGGCGCTGCATCTCTCGGCATTTGCCCGGCTCGATCGCCCGCAGATCGAACGCCTGCCGCGCGCCGCGACGCGACCGCAGGCGCCGCAGACGCGGCCGGTCTACTTCGCGTCCGCCGGCGGCAGCCTCGAGGCAGCCGTCTACGACCGTTACGCGCTGCCGGTGGGATTTCGGGCTGCCGGACCGGCCGTACTCGAAGAGTACGGGTCGACGACCGTCATCTGGCCGGACGATGCGTTCACGATCGGCGCGATGGGTGAGATCCGCATCGACTGTGCGAGCGCCTGAGGAGGCTGCGATGAACGTAACGCTGCGCGCGGTCGATCCGATCACGTTGGAAGTCATCCGCCACGGCGTCGTGTCGATCGCGGATCAGATCGATGCGAACATGACGCGGACGGCCTTCAGCCCCTACATCTACGAGTACAAGGATTACGCGGTTGGGTTGACCGGCCCCGAAGGCGAGCTGATCGCGCAGTCGACGGGCGGGATGCCGGTCTTTGTCGCCGACTCGGTCGGCATGGCGGTGCGCGACGGTCTCGCGATTTTTGGGCGCGAAGGCTTGTTCCCGGGCGACGTCGTCGTGTGCAATCATGCCGCCGTTCAAGGTCAGCATCTCAACAACACGGTGATGTATACGCCGATCTTCGCCGGCGAACCCGCAGAACTGATCGGCTTCTTCGCAATCAACGCGCACTGGTTCGATATCGGCGGTGCGGCGGTCGGTTCGATCTCGAAAAAGACGACCGACATCTTCATGGAAGGCATCCAGCTGCGCTCGATCAAGCTGTGGTCGAGGGGCGAACGTTGCGCCGACATCTACCGCATCATCGAGAACAACACGCGCTTTCCCGAAGAACTGATGGGCGACATCGAAGCGCAACTCGGCGGTTGTTTGCTCGGACGCGATCTTACCGCAGCGCTCGCCGGCAAGTACGGCGTCGCGACCTACGTGCGGGCGCTCGCGACGATTCTCGACCAATCCGAAGCGGCGACGCGCGCCAAGGTTCGAGCGATCCCCGACGGTGTGTACGAGGCGTCATCGTTCTTGGACGACGACGGGATCGGCAATATTCCGATCCCGATCCACGTGCGCGTGATCGTCGCCGGCGACGAGATGACGGTCGACTATTCCGACATGGCGCCGCAAGTTGCCGGATCCATTAACTCCGGGCGGTTCGGCGGCGGTTTGACGACGGCACGCGTCGCGTTCAAATACCTCATCGCGACCGGCGAACCGGCGAACGAGGGAACGTTCCGCCCGCTGAAGATGATCTTACCGGACGGCAAACTGATCAGCGCGGCACCGACCGCCGCGATGGGCCACTACTCATTTCCATTTCCGACGATCATCGATACGTTCATCAAGGCGCTCGAAACCGCGATTCCTGCCGCGGTGACCGGCGCACATTTCGGCTCGTTTTCGTCGTTGCGTCTGATCGGCAAACGCCCGAACGGGGCGCCGTTTCAGTGTTACGATAGCGGCCACGGCGGCTGGGGCGCGGGCGCGACGCACGACGGCGCCGGTCCGTTCCGCACGATGGCGCACGGCGATACGCGCATCATTCCGGTCGAACTGCAGGAGTCGATGTATCCCTACCGGCTTGAAGAGTTCACGCTGCGCGAGGATTCGGCCGGTGCCGGCCGGTTCCGTGGCGGTCTCGGTTTCCGCAAGCGCTACCGTATCCTCGCCGCCTGCAAGCTCTCGGTGTACTACGAACGGATCGGGTGTCCGCCGTGGGGCGTGGCCGGCGGCTCGGCGGCGCAGCCCGGTCGCGTCCGCGTCTACAAGCCCGGCGCGACCGAGCCCGAACTCGTGTATAAGTCGGAGGATTATGCGCTTGCGCCGGGCGACATCGTCATCGTCGAGACCGGCGGTGGCGGAGGCTACGGCGATCCGCGCGAGCGTGACGTTGCTGCGATCGCGCGCGACCTGCAGCGCGGTTATGTGACGGCCGACGCCGCGCGGCGCGATTACGGTGTGACCATCGATGCGAGGGGACGGGTTGTGCGATGAAGATTTGCCGCTACGATGACGCGCGGGTGGGCATGATCGACGGCGGTGCCGTCTACGATATCACGCCGGTCGTCGACGGCATCGCGGCCGGCATGGCGCACGGGGAGTTCGACGATCCGCTCGTCGCGACGATTCCGGCGTTGTGCGCGTTACCGCCGGCGACGCTAAAGGCCGGCACCGCGCAACCGGTGGCCGGCGTCGCGCTCCTCAGTCCGGTGCGGCGGCCCTCGAAGATCCTCGCCGCGCCCGACAACTACAAAGCCCACCTCGAAGAGATGCGCCGACATCCCGTTGCCGGCGGACGTCAGCCGAGCACGCTGCACAAGGACGGGCTTTTCCTGAAGGCGACTTCGTCGGTCGCCGGTCCCGCGCAGGGAATCGCGCTGCGCTTTCCCGAGCGGCGCACCGATTACGAGATCGAGCTCGTCGCGGTGATGGGCGCGGGCAGCGTCGCCGGTTATTGCATCGGGCTCGACGTCACGTTGCGCGGAACCGAAGAGCGCAGCCTGCGCAAATCGATCGACGGCTACTCCGTCGTCGGTCCATGGATCGTCACCGCCGACGAACTGCGCGATCCGGACGCGGTCGACCTGATCCTCTCGCTCAACGGAACGATCCGTCAGCACACGTCGGCGTCCGACATGCTCAGCAACGTCGCCGCGCTCGTCGACTACGCGAAGCAATTCTACACGCTCAACCCGGGCGATTTGATCTTCACCGGCACCCCGTCGGGCGTGGGACAGATCCAAGCGGGCGATCTGATCGAGGCCTCGGCCTCGGGCATCGGCACGATGCACGTCGCGGTTCACGCGTATCGGCCATAAGGCGCAAGGGGGGCGGGGTCGCGCGCGCGTACCTTGCCCCGTTCGCCTTCTTGGGAGTTGTTCAATGCAGTTGACGTACGTGTCGCGCGCTTGCTTCGCGAGCATGCTCGTCGCGCTTTTGGCCGGAACGAGTGCCCAAGCGGCATCCGTCGGGACGCTGAGCATCGGCGTCGACTTGCCGGTTAGCGGCGCCGATGCCGCCATCGGCGTGCCGACCCAAAACGGTGCGGTCCTGGCGATCGAAGAGGCGAACAAACACGGCTTTGCCGGCGGCACCTGGAAGCTCGCTTCCAGCCTGCTCGACGACGCGGTGCAAGGCAAACACGATCCGGCGGCGGGCGCGCAAAACGTCAAGACCTTCATCGCCGACAGTTCGGTGATGGCGATGATCGGGCCGTTCAACTCCAACGTCGCGAAGGCCGAGATTCCCTTGACCAACGACGCCGGGCTCGCGCAGATTTCGCCGTCCAACACCAACGACGGGCTGACGATGGGCCCCGATGCGAAGATGCTGCGCACGGCTCATCCCGACACGAACGCGTACTTCCGCGTGTGCACGAACGACACGCATCAAGGCGGCGCGCTCGCGCAATTCGCCAAGACGCTCAAGTTCAAGAAGGTCTTCATCATCGACGACAACGAGACGTACGGCAAGGGTCTCGCCGACAGTTTCGAGGGCGCTTTCAAGCGACTCGGCGGTACGAGTCTCGGTCACGAGCACATTACCGCTAACCAGGTCGACTTCAAGGCACTGCTGACCAAGGTGCACAGCATGTCGCCCGACGCCGTGTTCTTCGGCGGCAACACCTCGACCGGCGGCGGTTTGGTGCGCCGTCAGATGGCCGACGTCGGGATGAGCAACACGCCGATGATGGGCGGCGACGGCATCAGCGATACCGCCGAGTTCGTCAAAGAGGCGGGGCCTATGGCGCAAAACGTCTATTACAGCATCGCCGCCCCGGACGCATCGAAGCTGCCGTCGGCGCAGGCGTTCATCGCAGCGTACAAGGCTCGCTTCAAGACCGACGTCGGACCCTACAGCGCGAGCGCCTTCGCCGCCGCACAGGTCCTCATCGCGGCAATCGAACAAGCCCTCAAAGAGAGCGGCGGGAAGTTGCCCAACCGCGCGGTCGTGCTCAAGAACATCGCCGCCACGCGTGATTTCCCGACGCCGATCGGCAAAGTGACGTTCGATGCCGCGGGCGACATGACGACGCCGACGCTGACGCTGATGCGTTTGGCACCAGGCGGCAAAGTCCAAACGGTCACGGTCCTTACCCTCAAATAGTCTTGGACGTCTTCCTTCAGCAACTGATCAACGGGCTCTCGCTCGGGGGCATCTACGCGCTGATCGCGCTCGGCTATACGATGATTTACGGAATCATCGAATTGATCAACTTTGCCCACGGTGACGTCTACACGCTCGGCACGTTCTTTTCGCTCGCGATCCTCACGCTGCTCGGCGTCACCGGCGTCGTTACCGGGCCGATGCTGATCGTGGTCGTGGTGGTTACGATGCTCGGTGCGATGATCGCTTGCGGACTCGTCGGCGTGATCATCGAGCGGCTCGCGTATCGCCGGCTGCGCAACGCGCCGCGGCTGGCGCCGCTCATCACCGCCATCGGCATGTCGTTCATCCTCGAGAACGTGATGCAGTACTGGCACGGCCCCTCGCCCATTCCGTTTCCCGACGTCATTCCGAATCCCGACGTGCACGTGGGCATGGTCACGATCGCCACGAAACAGATTCTCGTCGTCGTGCTCGCGGTTGCGTTGATGGTCGTGCTGCGGGCGTTCGTCTACCGCACGAAGCTCGGTAAGGCGATGCGCGCGACGGCGCAGGACCGCGACGCCGCGCAGCTGATGGGCATCGACATCAACACCACTATAGCGCTCACGTTCTTGATCGGCTCGGCCCTCGCCGGCGCGGCCGGTTTCGTGTCGGGCGTCTACTACGGTTCGACCTGGGCCTACAACGGTTTTGCCGCCGGCTTGAAGGCATTCACCGCAGCCGTGCTGGGCGGAATCGGCAACCTCACCGGCGCGATGCTGGGCGGCTTTTTGATCGGCCTGATCGAGGCGATGACGACGCAGCTCATCTCGGATCAGTGGAGCAACGTCGTCGTGTTCTCGGTGCTGGTGCTGGTGTTGATTTTCCGCCCGTCGGGCCTGCTCGGCGAATCGTTGCCGGCCAAGGTCTGATGGGCGCCGTTCTCGGCAAACTGCGCGCGCGCAGCGGATTGCAGCCCTACCTGCTGTTCGGCGCGGCGATCGTGCTGCCGCTGATTCTCTCCAACGGCGGGTTCGTGAATTTTCTGGCCGACGCCGGCGCGTTCGTCCTGCTCGCGCTCGGCCTCAACATCGTGATCGGCTTCGCCGGACTGCTCGACCTCGGGTATGCGGCGTTCTTTGCGATCGGTTCCTACACGTTTGCGATGTTGGCGAGCCCGCAGTTCGGGATCCACATTCCGTTTTGGGTGATGCTGTTCGTTGCCTCGGGCGTCGCCGCGCTGTTCGGCATTTTGCTCGGTGCGCCGACGCTGCGCCTGCGCGGCGATTACCTCGCGATCGTGACGCTCGGCTTCGGCGAGATCGTGCCGCAGACGTTTCTCAACCTCTCGCAGTGGACCGGCGGGCCGAACGGCATCGGCTCGCTCGACCAGCCGTCGATCTTCGGCTACCGGTTCGGGTTCCAAGCGCTGCCGTACTACTACCTCATTCTGGGACTGATCGCGGTCGCGGTGCTCGCGGCGAGCAACCTGCGCGCGAGCCGCCTCGGCCGCGCCTGGATGGCGATTCGCGAGGACGAGCTCGCCGCCGCGCACGCCGGCATCAATACGACCGCCACCAAGCTCGCGGCGTTTGCGATCGGTGCCTCGTTCAGTGGCTTAGCCGGGTGTGCGTACGCATCGAAATTGCAGTTGGTTTCGCCCGACCAGTTCGGCTTCAACGTCAGCGTCGCGGTACTCTCGATGCTCGTGCTCGGCGGAATGGGAAACATCCCGGGCGTGATCGTCGGGAGCCTCGTGATCTCGTCGCTCGATCGTTTCATCTTGCCGCAGTTGACCAACTTCATGCACAACTTCGGCGTGCAAATCGATCTGACGAATTCGCGTTTCCTGATCTACGGCATCATCCTCGTGATGACGATGCTCTTCCGGCCGGAAGGGTTGATCCCCAGCCGTCAGCGACGCTCCGAGTTGCGTGCGGGCAAGGATGCTGCCCTGGCGGAGCAGACGCTCTACAGCGAGGCGGTGCCCTGATGGCCCTGCTGCAACTCGAAAGCGTCACCCAGCGCTTCGGTGGCCTCGTCGCCGTCGACAAGCTCGATTTCTCGATCGAGCCCGGATCGATCGTCGCGATGATCGGACCGAACGGAGCGGGCAAATCGACGGTATTCAATCTGATCACCGGCATCTATGCACCGAGCACCGGCCGTATCGTCTTCGATGGGCGGACGATCTCGGGGATGAAGACGAGCGCCATCGCCGCCGGCGGCATCGCGCGCACGTTTCAGAACATCCGCCTGTTCGCGTTCATGTCGACGCTCGACAACGTCATGACGGGCGAACACGCGCGCATGCACGCAAACGTTCTCGACTCACTCCTGCACACGCCCGCCCAGCGGGCCGAAGAGCGGCGCGTCCGCGAACGCGCGTTCGAACTGTTGGCGTTCGTTAATCTCGAGCACGTCGCGGAGCAGTATGCGAGCAATCTTTCCTACGGCATGCAGCGCCGGCTCGAGATCGCGCGGGCGCTGGCCGGCGAGCCGAAGTTGCTGCTGCTCGACGAGCCGGCCGCCGGCATGAACTCCAAGGAGAAGAGCGATCTGGTCGTGCTGATCCGGCGCATCCGCGAACTCGGCGTGACGATCTTCCTGATCGAACACGACATGCGCCTGGTCAAGCAGATCAGCGAACGCATCACCGTGCTCGATCACGGCGAGAAGATCGCCGAGGGCACGCCGGCCGTCGTGTGCGCCGATCCCAAGGTGATCGAAGCGTACCTCGGTGCACCGGCATGAGTTTGCTCGAAGTCGAGAATCTCGTCGCGCGTTACGGGCGCATCACGGCGCTCAAGGGCATTTCGCTGCACGTCGACGAGGGTGAGATCGTCACGCTGATCGGCGCGAACGGAGCCGGAAAGACGACGACGCTGCGCGCGATCAGCGGGCTCATACGGCCGGCTTCGGGACGCATCACGTTCGACGGCGCGGATCTGCACGGACGCGCGCCGCATGCGATCGTGCGCTTGGGGATCGGGCACTCGCCCGAAGGCCGGCGCGTCTTTCCCCGGATGACCGTTCGCGAGAACCTCGAGCTGGGCGCGTACACGCGCTCCTCAAAGCGCGAGATCGCCGGCGACACCGAGCACGTGCTCGAGACGTTCCCCCGGCTGCGCGAGCGGCTGGGTCAGCAAGCGGGCACGATGTCGGGCGGCGAGCAGCAGATGCTGGCTATCGGGCGGGCCCTGATGGGGCGCCCCCGTTTGCTGCTCCTCGATGAGCCCTCGCTTGGGCTAGCGCCGCTCTTCGTGCAAACGATTTTCAACGTGATCCGCGAGATCAACGCCCGTGGTACGACAATATTGCTCGTCGAGCAAAATGCCACGCAGGCTCTCGCAGTGGCCACCCGCGGCTACGTGCTGGAGGTCGGTTCCGTCGCTCACGAAGACACCAGCGCCAACCTTAACGCGAGTGAAACAGTACAGGAGGCCTACCTAGGGGGGGGCGGTTGACTGGGGCAGAATAAAGGCGACCGGGATTTTCATCGTTTTCCCAGACATTTTGCCGATACTCTAGGTACCTCTATGTTGGTTCTCCGGTTCGGTCAACGCGCTCGCCTCTTATCGGTCGCCGTTCTTAGTGCGCTCGCGATAGGTGCTTTTGCCGTGCCGGCCAAGGCCGACGACTCCACCGGTAGCGCGCACCCGGCCCAGGCCAAGCGGGCCACGACCTCGCTCGGGAACGCCGCCTCCTCGAACGGCGGAGCCCTGCAGGGCCAAAATGGCGCCGCCTACGCGAACGGGTTCCAGTTCATTCCCGGAGCGCCCGGTATGAACATCGGCGGCCGCGTCAACGTCGGCAAGTCGCACGTGTACGTGCCGTACTACGGCAACATCAGCAACGATCCGACGCATCCGGGCGTGCAAGGCACCGCCGGAATCGCGTACGGCTTCCATACCTGGGACATCTCCGTTCTCAACGGCGGCCTCGGCACTCCGGCCCAGGCCCCGATTCCCGGCGTCGATGCGCCCAAGGTGAATCCGGCCCTCTCGCTCTCGATCCGCTTCTAGATCCTAGAACGCGGCCCGCCCGGCGTTCATTTGCGCTTGTGCAAGATGAAGCCGTTGCCTTCGGAGTCTTTGCCGAACGCCATGTGACAGACCGGCGTATCCTCGATGGCGCCGTCGCCGGCGAAGTGCACGCCGCGCGCGCGTAACTCCGCGACCGCCGCCGCAACGTCGTCGACGGCGAACATGAGGCCGTCGCAGTGCTCGTAGTGCTCGCCCTTGTAGAGCCCGAACGCTTCACCACCGCCGAATACCCACTCGGCGTACATGCCCGGCACGACCATCGGCGGCGCCGATCCGATCAGTGCGGTGTAGAACGAGACGGCGCGGTCGAAGTCTTGCGCGTAGTAGTACGAAGCATCGATACCGTTGACTTTCACGTACATTGCCCTTCGGAGCTAGTGTGGTTGGAAGATGAGCCCTTCGATCTTGCCGTCGGGGCCGAGGAAGATCAGTGCGTTCGCGCTCCCATTCACGAACTCCACGTCGTAGGTGCCGTCCTTCGACGGCGTCGCGCTTTTGAATGCGCCGTATTGCGTTTTCATCGAGGTGACGACCGTGCCGATCTTAGCGATCGGAACCGAGTCCAGCATCCGGTCGCTAAACCACGCTGCGGGGGGCGGGTCGGTGCGGAACAACGCGGCGATGCGATCCGCTGCCGCTGCACTTTGCATGCGGCTGAAAAGCAGCCCGGCAAACGCGCCCGCCTCGTCGAGACTTCCTTCGCCCTGGATCGTTCCACCGGCGAACGTGAGCGTGTAGCGGCTGCGATTGGGCGCGATCGTTTGAAACGCGCCCAACGTGCCGACGATGGCGGCGAGGATCGCGCGGACCTTTTCTAGCGGTACCGCAGCCAAGAAGTTCGAGCTGAACCAGGTCGACTCGACGGCCGGTGCCGTGAAGAGCCGGGCAATCGCATCTTGCACGCTCACGGTTTGCGCGTCTCCCATAGCCGGCGCAATCGCCACGGCAGCAACGCCAAGAACGAATACTCTGCGTTCCATGCGGCGGAGATTCGGCGTCGAGCCGACGCTTGCCTAGCTAGATGAGCACGAGGGCCGCTGCAAGTGCGGGGATCGTCACGAGGACGCCGACGCGCGCGAAGGCGAGCGGGGACACGCTGATGTTCGCGCGCCGGAGGATACCGAGCCACAGGAGGGTGGCGAGCGAACCGTTCACGGCCGCGTTGGGGCCGAGATTCACGCCGATGAGCGCGGCCGCGGACGCATGCATGTTCGCGTGCATCGCGGGCAGCGTCTCGCCAAGATTGAGGCCGACCGGGAGGTTGTTGATCGCGTTCGACGCCGCCGCAACGACGAAGCCGGTGGCGAGCGCCGACCACGGCGCGGCGAGTTGAGCGCACCAGGCGAGCGCCGTGCGGCTCGCGGTGAATCCGCCGGCGTCGTCGACGGCGGTCACGATGACGAAGAGCGCCGCCGTCAGCCCGACGATGCGCCACGAAATATCGTGCACGATCGTCGCCGCGCCGGCGCGATCGCGCAGGACCGTCGCAATCCATGCGATGGTCCCGCACGCGAACGTAGCCGCTCCGAGCGGGCCGCCGAGCGCGGATGTCGTGACGACGACGGCGGCGGCCGCCGTCAGCAACGCGACCGCCGGCCGAGCCGGCGTGCTTGCGGCCGCATCGACGTTTGCCGAGCGCCCGCGGAGATCGCGCCGGAAGAACCACCACGTGATGGCGAACGTCACCGCGATCGCGGCGCACGAGGGTAGCGCGAATGCGCGCAGCCACACGGCGAGCGCCGGCATCCGCCCCGCGAAGACGAGCAGATTCGATGGGTTGGAGATCGGCAGCAGGAAGCTCGCCGCGTTCGCGATCAGCGCGCACGCGGTAACGTACGGGAGCGGCGCGGCGTCGTAGCGGCGGAGTGCGCCGATGACGGCCGGCGTCAGCGCGACGATCGTTGCATCGTTCGAGAAAAGCGCGGTCGTCCCGATGCCGGCGACGTACACGAGCGCGAAAAGGCGGAACCGCGACGGCCCGGCGATGCGCACCGCGCGCGCTGCGATCCAATCGAAGATCCCCGCGATCTGCGCGTACGCGGCGAGCGCCATCATGCCGACGAGGAACAGGTACACGTCGGTTCCACGGCCGAGGGCGGCGAGCACCCAGCCGAGGGCGCTCATGCGAGCCTAAGCGCGGGCGCGGGTCGGGCGGTAGAGGTGCGCGGCACCGTGTACGACGGATCCGCCGACAATCGTTGCCAGCGGCTGGTGCTCTTCGCTCCACACGGCGAGGTCGGCGCGACGGCCGGCCGCGATCGTTCCCATCTCGCGATCCAGTCCGAGCAGTCGCGCGGGGCTGCGCGTGGCGTGGACGATCGCCGCCTCGAACGGAATGTCGGCGTACATCATCAGATTGCGCACGGCTTGGTCGATGTGCAACGCGCTGCCGGCGATCGTCCCATCTTCGGAGCGCACGACGCCGCCTTCGATGCGGTAGTTGCTGCCGGCCGGCGGCATGTTGTCGGTCGTGAGCACGAGCCGATCGCCGAGCGTGCGGTACAACAGGTCGACCATCGGCGGCGAGACGTGGAAGCCGTCGCAGATCAACTGCACGGTCGTGCGCGATTCTTGCATGAACGCTGCGAGAATCGAGGGATCGCGATGATCGAGCGGCGGCATCGCATTGAAGGCGTGGGTGAGCGTACGGAAGCCCAAGCCGATCGCCAGCACGCCTTCGCGGTAGTGCGCCGATGTATGTCCGGCCGAGCACACGATACCTTGATCGAAGAAGAGGCGCGTCAGTTCGTCGACCCCGTCCATCTCGGGCGCCATCGTTACCATCACGAGTGCGCCGCGGCACGCCTCGATCATTTCGTGCGCGCGCTCGAGCGTCGCCGGCACGATCCAGTCGGCGCGGTGGACGCGGCGGAATTTCGGATTGATGAACGGTCCTTCGAAGTGGACGCCGAGGCAGCGCGCGCCGGGGTAGTGTCCGGACTCTTCGAGTTGGTTTGCCGCCTCGGAGATCTCATCGCCGGCGTGCATCATCGATTCCCACGGCGCGGTCATCACCCCGGCGACGTAGCCGGTCGCGCCCATGCGGGCGTAGGCGCGCGTCGCGACGTCGACTGCGTTGCCTTGGTCGCGATTGAAGAGCACGTCGTCGGCGCCGTTCGTGTGAACGTCGATCAGGCCCGGAGCGACGATCGCTCCGGCCGGCGGCATCAGGTCGCTCGGACCGTCGTCGGGCAGGATCCCGGTGATGCGGCCGTTCTCGACCGCGACGCGGCCGTATACGATCGATCCGTCGCCGCACGCCACCCGCGCGGGGCCGAGAACATAGGAGGTTTCGGACACGTCCGCCTCATTTCGCGAGGTAGAAAACGGCACCCTGGAGGCCACGATGGTTCAGCTTCGACCCAGCAGCCGGTCGATAAAGGAACGTCGCTCGCGCGTGCTCCCTGCGGTGACGGCGGCGCCTGCTAAGCGTTCTTGCTCGGCGCGTTCCCGGTCAGCTCGTCGTAGACGTTCCATATGTTCCTCGGCATGGGCGACTAGCGTTGCTCTCAACGCTCCTAGCTCGTTCCAGGCGCCTTGTTCTCGTGTCGACACGGTGAAAATCCGCTGCGGAATGATACCCCGCTCACGGAGGTATCGGTCCGCAAGGCTTACGACATTACGCCGGTCGGCCGGGGTTTCGTTGTCCGCGATCGTGTGGACGAAGGTCATCGGCTTACCAAGCGGGGCGAGCCGGCCATAGAGGTCCAACTCGCGATCGGAGAGTTGACGCGAGAAGAGGGCCAGGATTTCGCTTGCGCTGCCGGCCGCGGCGGTCACGATCTCGCCGGCGAGGGTAAAACCGGAATCGAACGGCGGCGCGTGGACGAGGACGAGTTCCCGCGGCAAATCCCACGGCGTTTCCACCAGCAGCGGCGTGCGCAGCGCCGCCTCGAGCATCTCGGAGGCCGGGATCTCATCCCACGCGGCGTCGTCGGAGAGCGCATACGTTCGTGGTACGGCACCGTACCGAACGTGAACCGGAAAGCGAAGCTCGACGTCGGAGCCCTCGTCGGGGAGCACACGTGTTCCCGCGATCCCGTTGATCAAGCTCGATTTGCCGCGTTTGAACGCGCCGATCACGGCGACGCGCCAGCGTTCCGGCCGCAGTCCGTGCTCGTAGGTGTGCGGATCGAAGTGCACGCTGCCCGGGTCGACCCGCTCGCGGCCGGCATCGGTGTCGAGCGGGACGGCCGTGTCGGCGTGTTCGCGCCGATCGACGCGGCTTTCGCGCGCAAAACGCTCGCTGTGGGTTTCGATGCGCGTCGCAAGTTGCGCGACCGCCGCGGCACATTCCCCAAACGTGCGCGCGGCGGCGGCGGGATCGCCGTCGCTGCGCTGGATTGCGAGCGCCCGGTCGATGGCGCCCAGCGCTTCACTCCGCACGCGCCCGGCGATCGTGGCGACGCGTTCCGCGAGCCCGCCGGACACGCGCGCGACGCGCAGACCGATGTCGGTGACGAAGCGCGCGACCTCGTCATCGAACGCGGTATAGAGGTCGGCGTTCAAGTCGGCGATCAGTTCGCGCTTCATGTACCCGCCGCTGGGGCGGCTCGCGAAGCGCGCGGCGATGGCGCTCACCAGCGACACCGACGGACCGCCGAGCGCACCGAGGACGATCGTGCCGCGTAAACCCGTCTCGAGATCGACGCTCCAGGCACCGCTGGACGCATCAGCGTCGAAGGCGCGCGCGGCGTCCTCCGTGATCGGCAGGCGTTCGGCCGCGACCGCGGCGAGGATCGGCGCGAGCCCCAGCGCGTCCGTGCTTTCCGCAACGATCTGCGTGACGGCGGTTTTTGCATCGGCGCGCAGCCGTTTGGCCGTGAGGTCTGCGACATCTCCGGCAAAGCGGCCCATGGCGGCGGCGAGCGTTTCATCGACGAGGATGTGGAGTTTTGCGCGATCGCGCAGCCGCGCGATGTCGGCGGTGTCGAACGCGCGCAGAAGCGTCCGGTGCAAGGCCTCGCGCAACGCCGAGCCGCGCGCGAGGATCTCCGTCTGTAAGGCGGTGCCCGTTTCGACGAGCGTCGCGCGACCGCTTTCGGCGGCAACGTCGACGGCGTTCAGCAACGGTTCGAGCGCCGCCCGGTCGGTGGTGAGGGTGGCGGCATCGGTCGCGAGCGCCGCTACGTCGAGCGCCAGCGCGTCGGCGGCACGCGTCGCGATGCGGCGCGCTTCGGCGGCGGCGCGGCGGAGACGCGAGCGCCCGGTCGTTGCAACGAGCGATGCATCGAGCGCGGCAAAAAATTCGGCGAAGCGGCTTTGCGCCATCAGCGCGTCGTTACCGGTCAGCAGACCCTCGGCGTATTCGCGCGCGGAAAGCGGGAAGACGGGCGTGTCGGGGGCGTGAATGGCAGCTTGCGCGACGATGCGCGCGGCTGCGGCCTGCCAGCCTTCGCGGCCGCCCTCGGAGTCGGTCATGCGCCACAGATCGATCTTTGTCTGGACGATGAACATGCTCTCGATGTAGCGTCGTATGATGCCGAGAAACGATGCATCGCCGTCGGTGAACGGCTGTTGGGTGTCGATCAGGTAGAGCACCGCGTCCGCGCCGGGCAGATACGAGAGCGTCGCGCGGCGATGGGCCGGATTGATCGATGCGAGCCCCGGCGTATCGGCCACGACGAAACCGTTCGCCAGAAACGGCGATGCGACGCCGACCCGGACCAGCGTGGGCGCATCGTTCGCATCGCCGGTGGCGTCGTGCAACTTTGCTTCGCCCCCGACGGCAACGAAGCGCGAGAGACCGTCCATCGGGATCCGCTCGGTGCGGCCGCTCGAATAGTAGGCGGTCGCGGTTTCCTCATCGGCATAGGACAGTTCGGTGATCGTGGCCGTCGAGGGGTTGATGTCGGTGGCGAGCAGCCCGGTGATGCGCGCCGTTCCGGCGCGTTCTTCGCGCACGATCTTTCCGAGCAGCGCGTTGAGCAAGAACGACTTGCCGCTCGAGAATTCGCCGACGACGGCCAAAACGAAGCGGCCGGTGCGCAGGCGCTCCGCCGTTTGCCGAAGGTTCCCCAAATCGTCCGCAGCGCCGTGCCAGCGCGCAACGTCTTGGAGCGAGTGGGATAACTCTTCGAGGAGCGCGGCTACGTCATCGCGGGCCGCCGCGTAACGCGCGAGGCTGTCGGCCACTTACTCGCGGATGATGGCGAGGGCTTCGTCCCGGTGCCGCTCCATCAGTTCCTTCGTGTCGCCCTCGACGTTGAGGCGGAGCAGCGGTTCCGTATTCGATGCACGGACGTTCATCCACCAATCCTTATATTGGATCGTGATGCCGTCTAAGCGATCGACCGAGGCATCTTTAAAGTGCGCTTGCAGTTCTGCGAGCGTGCGCGGGATATCGGTGACCGTAGAGTTGACCTCGCCCGAACGCGAACGGCGATCGATCGGCGCGATGACGCTCGAGACGGATCCGCTCGCCCGGCTGAACACGTTGAGGCACTGCATGAGCGCGATCATTCCGGAGTCGGCAAACCAGTTGCGCTTGAAGTAGAAATGCCCGGAGTGCTCGCCGCCGAACGGGATGTCTTCGTCGCGCATCGTTTTCTTGATGAACGAGTGGCCGACTTTCGAGCGCACCGGAACGCCGCCGGCCTTCTCGATCGCCTCGGGAACGCTGCGGCTGCAGATCAGGTTGTAGAGGATCTTCGCGCCGGGATTGAGACGGATGGTGTCGATCCCGACCAGGGCGGTCACGATGTCGCCGCCGATGAGCTCGCCTTTTTCATCGACCAGAAACATACGGTCGGCGTCGCCGTCAAACGCGACCCCAAAGTCGCAGCCGTGCTCTTTGACTGCGCGCTGCAAGTCGACCATGTTCTCGGGTTCGATCGGGCTGGCCGGGTGATTGGGGAACGTGCCGTCGAGATCGAAGTACATCGGAACGACTTCGCACGGCAGGCGTTTGAACACGCGCGGAACCGTTTCGCCGGCCATCCCGTTTCCGGCGTCGATGGCGATCTTGAACGGCTTGATCGCGCCGATGTCGTCGATGAAGGAGAGACAGTGATCGGCAAAGCCCTCGAGGATGTCCTGTTGCCGGATCGCTCCCTTGCGCGTGGCGGCCGCCCTAAAATCCCCGGCGATCGCTTTGTCGCGAATCTCCGCGAGGCCGGTTTCAATCGAGATCGCGATCGCCTCTTCGCGACAAAACTTGAACCCGTTATATTGCGCGGGATTGTGCGATGCGGTGATCATGATGCCGCCATCAAAGCCGAAGTGGCCGACGGCGAAATAGATCGCGTCGGTGGAGATCAAGCCGACCTGGGTGACATCGGCCCCGGCGTCGGTCGCGCCCCGTGAGAGCGCCGCCATGAAATCTTCGCCCGACGGGCGCATGTCGCGGCCGATGCAGATGTTCTTGCGGTCGAGGACTTCGACGAATGCGCGACCGATGGCGTAGGCGATATCGTCGTTGAGTTGCGACGGAACGATGCCGCGAATGTCGTAACTCTTGAAAATCGACGTATCGATGTCGGTGCGCATGCGAATCCCCGCTTTCGGAGGGCGAAATGGCGAAACCTACGGTGGTGGTCACGCGAGCGGTCCCGCGCGAGGCACTCGAACTGCTCGCCGGCCACGCCACCGTGGACGCGAACGCAGCCGACGTGGGCTATACCCCGGAAGAGCTGATTTTGCACGCGCGCACGGCCGACGCGATGGTCTCGCTCCTGACCGACCGGGTGGACGAGTCGATCCTCGCCCGGTGTCCCAAGCTCAAGGTCGTTGCCAACGTCGCCGTCGGCTACGACAACATCGACGTTGCCGCCGCCGCGCGCCGCGGCGTCGTCGTGACGAACACGCCCGGCGTGCTGACCGACGCGACCGCGGACTTTGCCTGGGCGTTGCTTCTGGCCGTCATGCGAAATGTGGTTCCGGCCGACCGGTACGTGCGTGACGGCCGGTTTCGCGAGTGGATGATGATGGAATTCCACGGCGCCGAACTCGCCGGGCGTACGCTTGGAATTGCCGGCTTCGGACGCATCGGTCAGGCCGTGGCGCGGCGTGGCCGCGGCTTCGGCATGCACGTCATTTACGCGAACCCGCGCCGCGTCGCGCAAGCCGTGGAAGAAGAGACCGGCGCGCGTTTCGTCGACAAGGAGACGTTGGTCGTAACGAGCGACGTGCTTTCGCTGCACGTTCCGCTGTCCGCGGCGACGCGGCACTTTCTGAGCGATGCGGAATTTGCGGTGATGAAACCGTCGGCGTTCGTGATCAACACCGCGCGCGGTCCGGTGATCGATGAAGCGGCGTTGGCGCGCGCGTTGACCGCCGGCGCAATTCGCGGCGCGGGGATCGACGTGTTCGAGCGCGAGCCGGCCGTCGATCCCGCATTACTGGCCGCGCCCAACACCGTGCTGGCTCCGCACATCGCCTCCGCCACGACCGAAACGCGCACGCGGATGGCCCTCATGGCGGCGGAAAACGTCATCGCCGTACTGGCCGGACGGCCGCCGGTCAATCCGGTGCCGCAGCGACATGAGCGCCCGCACGAATGATCGGCGGCCGATCGTGGCACTACGCCGCATATGCGGCTGCGCGCTGGCGAGGACGGGTTCACGCTGATCGAGATGATCGTCGTTACGGCGATCATCGCGATCGTGGCCGGGACGCTGGGAACGTTTTTCCTGGCCGGCGCTTCGCCGGCGGTCGCTGCGGCGGGCCGCGATGTCACGGCGGCGTTTGACGAAGCGCGTCGCACCGCGAGCGCGTTCGACGCCGCGACGGTCGTGTTCTCGCCGGCGGCAAGCGGCACCGGATACAGCGCGCGCATCTACGCGCGCGCACCGGGCGATCCGGGATTTGCGCCGCGTAACGGTCCGACCTACGACAGTACCGTGACGATCGGCGAAACGGCATCGCCGCTCGGTGCGCCGGGATTCGCGTTCACGGTTGACAGTCACGGCACCGTCATGGGCTACGCCGGCTTCGTCGCGGGCGCGACGAGCTTCACGAGCCGCCCGTGCCCCGCCGCGGGCGCGTTCACGTTGCACCTTGCCTATGATCGCGATGTGCGCGACGTGACGATTCCCTGTCAGCTTCCGCTGAGCAACGCGACGCCGGTGGCATTCGAAACGCCGGCCCCCGCGTTTACCGCGACGCCGTTTCCCACCCAGACCTGCCCGGCAAGCGTGACATGCAGCCTCGGACATGTGGCGGCCGCCGCGACTCCCGCCGCGGCGCCATCGGGCACGACCGCTCCCGGACCCAATCCGAGTGCGGTCCAGCCGGTCAGTCCGCCGAGCATTCCGGCGTCGAATCCGACCTCGTGCCCGGCCGGCTTCTCCGGTTCGGCGCCGGCGTGCGCCGGCGGGATCATCGAGCAATACAGCGCCAATGCGGATACCTTTGCGCCGCATACGTCCACGCTCTTTGCCAACGGCAGCATTTGCGATGACGACGGCTGCAGCATCTTCGGTCCGGTCGATTGGACCTGGGCATGCGCGTTCGGTACCCGGTCCGGCAGCAACGGCTACAATGAAAGCAATTACCCCTACCAGCACGACAACGCATACGACCAAACGGTGCTTTCAATGGTCGATGATGCCGATCACGACGGAGCGGAGGGCGATGGCGACGGCATCGTATCGACGAGCGATTCGTACTGCGTCGGATTTACAACGCCGAATCCGTAATGAAGGCGGCCGAAGCGGGATTTACGCTGATCGAGGTCCTCGTTGCAACGGCGCTGTTCGTCGTCGTCGCTGTGGCGGGATTCGAAGTGCTGCGTCAACTCGGCTGGAACGTGAACCTGCTCGCGCAACGGGCCGATGCCGCGGCGCGGCTCGACGTTGCGGCGGCGACGCTGCGTTCCGATGCGCTCTCGTCGGTTGCGGTTTGGAAGCCCGCCTCGACGTGCGGCGACGCGGTCGAGTTCATGCAGCGCAATGCCGGCGGCACGTCGTTCTTGCTCTACGTGGCGCGCGCATCCACCCTCGTGCGCGCGAGCGCCGCGGGCCCGATGAACCCCTGCGATCCGGCGCTGCAGATGCAGACCGTCGTCGCGGCCATCACGAGTTTGGCGGTGACGCGCGTTCCCGCCACCGGGTTGCCGGCGCATACGGATCCCGTCTCCGGCAATGCCGACGGCGGTCTCTTCGTGACGGCCGGAATTACCGGCATCGCCGTCGATTCGCACGCGACCGACGTCGACGGTTCGCAGATCACCACCGGCAACGACATCGTCGAGGTTACGATCGACGCCGAACCGGTGCAGACCACGGTCGATCTGCTGGCCGGCAATCGTCCGTCCGCATATACGCAAGTCCTCGCCTACGCGTGCAACGGCCGCTGCGAGGCGACGGGAGCGTTCCCGGAGATTCGCAACGCTGCGTTCACGGATTGCCTGCCGGGCTACGATTTCCAGAACGGCCCGGCGTATTACGTTCCCGCCGCCTACGGTTACGCGAACGCCGGAAACGGCACGCAGCGTATCGTCGTCACCGCGTACAGCCTTACGGGCGGCTACACGTTTGCGTTCGGCGGACCGCTCCCGACCACGCTCGAACGGACGTGGCCGATTGCGGTGTGGCCACCCGCCGGGTCTGCACTGGCCGGGACGATTGCCGACGCCTACCCGCTCGACTACACGAGCAACGCGGTCCGGGCGCGCGGCGCGGCACAAGTAGCTGCCGATCTCGGCGAGCCGGCCGCTTTCGCCGCCGAACTGGCGGCGTGCGCCGATATGCACGCGGACGTGACCTTCGATGACTGAACGCGCGCCGGAAGCGGGCTACAGCCTGCTCGAAGTCGTGATGTGCGTCGGGTTGCTGATCGTGGGGAGCGTGCTCGCGCTCGCGCTGCTGCCGTCGGTCGCGCGGGCGTCGCAGGCCCAACTCGTGCGCGGCGCCGCCACCGACATCGCGCGCAACGCGATCGAGCGCGCTCGCGCGGCGGCGGCGTACTATCCACCCGGCGCCGTCGCCGACCCACTCGCGCGGGCCGTCACGACGGCCGGTCACGGGTGGGCGTTGGCGCCGGCCGCAAGCTACGTCGCCGCCGCGCACGTGCATCGCGCGTTCTGCGGAACGGCGGCCGCCACGAGCGACGTTGCGATGAGGGTCACGATGACCTACGATGCGCCCAGCGATACGCTGACCGTCGCCGTGTCCTATCCGCCGAACCCGTGCGAGGTCGCGATCCAGTCCGCGATCTCACTGACGGCCCAACTCGCGCCGGCGAGCTACGCGCCGCAAACGCAGTTGCCGTCGGCGATCGCCGATCCGGCGTTGCAGTAGTGCTGGCGCAAACGCTGTTTCTCATCGCGATGCTGGCGATTCTCGCCGCGTCGGCGGTCGCCGGTATCGCGGGCGCGGCGCGCGCGCAAACCGCTGCCGCGGCCAAGGCGCTGATCGTGCCCGGCGTCGAGACGGCGCTCGGGCGCTACCAGCGCTACGTCGCGGCGACGATCGGCGCGCAGATCGTCGCGCCGCCGGGCGACCTCACGGTGGCGCCCGCCGCCGTGCCGGCGCTCAATGCCGGAACGGTGTGGACCGAGCAGCAGTACCTCGAATCGCCGGCGGGAACGGCGCCGCTGCGCATCGCCGTCGACGTTCTGCCGACGGCGCAAACGATACCGGCGTGCGGCGGCGACGATTCGGGACCCGACGCGGCGGTCGAGTTGCAGTGTTCGGCGTTCGTGCAAGAGTCGCGACTCTCACTCACCCTCACGAGCGACGTCGGACCCGTGGACGCGAACGGCATCGTCAGCCCGCTCGCGCACGGCCGCTACACGGTCACGCTACGCCTCTTCGCGCAGCCGCCCTATGCCGTCGTGAGCGGCGTGAACGATGCCGCTGCTCCCGCGGCCTACCACGAGGGCGACACCGGAGGTTACGGCAACGCGCTGCCGGCGTTCGGGTCGCCCACCGCCGACGATACGACGATCCACGTGATCTATGCGTGCGTTCCGGGGACCGGTTCGTGCGCAACGAGCAACCCCGCGCCGCAAGACGCGCCGACGACGTTGCCGTGGACCAATGGTAATGGCGCCCCTTAAGCGGGAACCGGCGCGAGGAACGCTTCGATCGCCGCGCACATCGCTTCCGGCTCTTCCTCGTGCGGCAGCAAGCCCGAATCCGCAAACGTCACGAGCTTCGCGTTCTGCGCGAGCTTGAGGAATTCGCCGGCGTTGGCGAGCGGCGAAAACGACGACGCGTGTTCGCCCCACGCCACGAGTATCGGCGCGTCGACGAACGGCAGATCGCGCGCGATGTTGCAGTTGAGCATGCCGCCGACGAAGTGCGCGGGAACGTAGCGCGCGCCGGGCTGGTGCGCGACCGCGTAGTAATGGTCGACGATCTCCGGGGTCGCGCTGGCGGCGTCGGCGTAGCTGCCGCGCCGCAGGAAGTAGCGGATTGACGGGCGCGAGGCCAGGCCGTTGAAGAGCGCTTCGCCGAGCAGCCGCGTGCGCACCGTACCGGTGAGCGCGAGTTGCGCCCCGTTCGGCGCACGGTCGAGTACGCCGCCGAGTCCGGTTGGACAAATGGCAACGACGTGTGCGATGCGCTGGGTCGAGCGTGCGGCCGCGCGAATCGCAAACGCCGCGCCGAGCGACGATCCAACCACCGTTACCGGCTCCGTGCCGCCGGCGTCGGCCAGCGCATCGATGACTTGTTCGGTGAAGAGATCGGCCGAGTAACCGAGGTTCGGCCGATCGGAGAGTCCGCAGCCCAATAAGTCGAACGCGACCACGCGGTGATTCGCCGCCAGCAGCGGGAAGAGCTTGCGATATTCGTACGATGATGCACCCGCGTACACGCCGTGGACGAGCACGATCAGCGGTCCCGTCCCCATCTCGGTTGAGAAGATGCCGTGACCGCGCCAATCCCAACGCCGCACGGTACCGCCGAGCGCGTTATCCGGCTCGGGTCCGTTGCTCACGCTGCGGTTGAAGGCCGCGAGCGCACCCGTAACGCCGGCGCCTGCTGCAAGCGGGCGGACGAATCTTTTCACGCCTTTGCTCGTTCCCTGATTATGCGACCGTCACCCAGAAAGTTCGCCGCGGGAGAGCCAGGAGCAGAGGCGACCTTCGTTGGAGAGGGTTGGGTGGTACGTTTCTTCGTCGCGGCGATGCTGGCGGCGGTATGCGTTTTCCCGTCGGTGGTTGACGCAAGTACGTGTGCGTTGTCGAGCGGCGAGCCCGTCGTGTTGCGCGCCAGCGATTTCGATCCCGACGTGCTGGTCTGGGATACGCGTCAGCGAGCGATCGACTACGTCGACGGCATTCCGGTCAAGGCGGCCGATGTTCTGACGCACACGATGCTGGCCAGACCAGGCACTCACGCCATCGTCATCATGTGCGATCCAGGCAGCGCGAAGCCGCGCTATTTGACCTCGCCCTTGGACACCGTCGGCATCAAGATCACCACCGGCCCCAATAAGGGCCGCTACGGATGGGTGACCTCAGGCGATGCTCATAGCGGCACCACGGCACAATCGGCGGTCCAATAAGAGGTAGCGGCCGGTCTATAACTCGCCATTTGCATAGCAGATGCTGGAGCAGGCTCTACCGATGATGGTTGCCCCCGGTCGCTTCGTCGGCTAACATGAACAGGAGGTCAGTCCTCGCGTCTAGCGCGAGCGGTCGGCCCTCGCTTGCCCGTTTCCCCCGGAGCCCCCGTGGCTGTGGGGTCCTTGCACGGGCGGACGCTCTACGAGAAAAGGAACCCTTTGAACATACGAATCGGAATCGCATCCCTCACTGCAATCGTTGGGGCGATCGCAATGTGGAATGCATCTCCCGCGGGCGCAGACCCGGTTGTGGCGCAAGCCGCTCCCGCTGCCAGTCCCGCCCCGTCCCCCTCTCCCTCCCCATCGCCACCCCCGCATTTACTCCAAGTCAGCGGCTTCGCCGATGCAGGTTACACTTCGGCCTCGGAAGCGAGCGCGGTGAGCCCCACCAGCAGCAGCGTGATCAACGGGCGCGTGTTCGACACGCTCAACAACCAGATCCAGTTCCACAACTTCAACTTGCAAGCGGCCTACAACGGTCCGATCGGCGGCAAAATCGAGGCCAGCTTCGGCGACGACGCCAACGTGATCAACTCGTATCCCAAGAACACGTTCGCGCCCGGAACCGAAATCGATATCACCCAGGCCTACGTGCAGGGCATCAGCGGTCAATTCACCGGCATTGTCGGTAAGTTCGAAACGCTGGCTGGTGCCGAAGTCATCGAGAGCCCGAGCGATCTCGAGTTCTCGCGTTCGATCCTCTTCGGCTATGCCGTTCCGTTCACGCACACCGGTGGCCGGTTGACGTGGGCCATGAACGGTAATCTGTCGTTTATCGCCGGCCTCAACCGGGGCTGGGACACGACGGGAACCGAGAGCCACTCGCCGTTCGCCTATGTCGACACAAGCTCGCTGACCGTCGAGGGCGGCGCCGCTTGGAACCCAAGCAAAGCCTTCTCTTGGACGCTTCAGGGCTATACCGGCCAAGTCGAAGAGGGCAGCGCGGTTGCCTTTCCGACGTTCCCGGTGAACTACACGCCGTTAGCGCCGGGGCGGCCGAACCGCAGCCTCGTCGACACGGTGCTGACCCTGCATGCAACGCCGGCGATCACGCTCACGTTGAACGGCGACGCGGGACAACAGACGAACTCCGTCGTCTTCAACGGCACGGGTATGCCGTTTGGTTACGGCACGGGTACGTGGAGTGGCGTTGCCGGCTACGCAAACTACGCGATTAACAGCGTGTGGAGTGCGACGATTCGCGCTGAGTACTTCGGCGACTTCGGCGGTCTTCGGACCGGCATTTCGCAGCGCTGGGCGGAATCCACGGCGACGCTCCAGTACGCACCGAACTCAAACGTCATCGTGCGCGGTGAAATTCGCGGCGACAAATCGAACCAGTTGTACTTTGCCGGCGCAAACGGGTTCTACTATACCAACTCGCAGTTCGGCATCGAGACCATCGTCAAGTGGCCGTAATCGGCAACTAGCGAACCTCGTCAATCAAGCGCGCCCCGCAGATTCGTCTGCGGGGCGCGTGTTTTACGGCAGGCGGGAGTAGCGGTGAGGTCGCCGAACGCCCACCACGCTCGCAACGGGAACCCGGTGAGAATCCGGGACGGTCGCGCCACTGTCAGCGGGGATCCGCGAAGTCAGGATATCGGTGCGAGCACACCGCAATCGTCGGTCGCTACCTCGCGTCAAGGTTGGTGCCGTGCCCCTCGTCCTCGCCGCATTGGCCCTTGCCGCCGGCATCCGTAGCGTCTCCCTCGCGGGGCTTGCTCGATGGCGCTGACGCTACGCCGCGGCACGAGCCTCGCCGTTCTTCTCGCGCTGCTGCTCGTTGCGGTCGCGGTCGGGATTGCCGTCGGTTCGGTGACGCTGCCGCTGCGGGTCGTGCTCGCCGCGCTTACGCACCCGCACGCAAGCGGTGACGTCGGCGCGATCGTTTGGGCGTTGCGCGTTCCGCGCGTGTTGATCGCCGCGCTCGTCGGCGCTGCGCTCGGGGTGAGCGGAAGCTTGCTGCAAAGCATGCTGCGCAACGGGCTCGTCGATCCGTACCTCACCGGCGGTAGCGCGGGCGCCGCGTTTACCATCGCGATCGCGATCGCCATCGGGTTGCCGGCGCCGACGTATGCCGGGCTAGCCTTCGTGACGGCGTTGGCCACGACGGTGGGCGTTGCAGCACTCGCGCGCCGAGGTCGCGGGATCTCGCCCGAGCGACTCATCCTCGCGGGAATTGCGGTGACGTCATTGTTCGCCGGGCTGACGACGCTGATCATCATGCTGGCGCCGAGCGCGAGCGTTTCGCTGGGCATCTTGTCCTGGCTCGGCGGCTCGCTCGTGGGGCATGGCTGGACCGATCTCGCATGGGCCGCAGTCTATGCAACGCTCGGGTTCGGGCTGGCGGCGACCGTCGTCCCGGCGTTGAACGCGATCCGGTTGGGCGATGCGCGCGCAGTCGCACTCGGCGTCGATATGGAGCGTACGCGCTGGGTTGCGCTCGTAGCGTCCTCACTGCTGGTCGCGGCGGCGGTCAGCGTGAGCGGGGTCATCGGCTTCGTGGGCCTGATCGTGCCGCATCTCGTGCGCGCGATGTGCGGAGCCGATACGCGGTGGACGGTGCCCGCGAGCATCCCGGCCGGGGCGGCGATCGTCGTGCTCGCCGATACGTTGGCACGTACCGCGGCCCCACCGATCGAGCTTCCGATCGGCGTCTTGCTCTCGCTCATCGGCGTTCCCGCGTTTCTGTTCATTGCGTTTCGCCGGCGGCGCAGCGCATGATCGACGCGCACGCGCTCATTCTCGGCTACGGCGACCGCGTCGTGCTGCGCGATGTCGACGTCCGGCTGCGCGCATGCGAACTCGTTGCGATCGTGGGTCCGAACGGGTCGGGAAAATCGACGCTGCTGCGCGCGCTCGCCGGCACGCTGGCGCCGCAGCACGGAACGGTCGTCGTCGACGGCGCGCCGGTACATGCTCTCTCGCCGGCAGCGCGCGCGCGCTGCGTGGCCCTCGTTGCCGCCGAAGAGAACGCCGACGGCGATGTGACGGTACGCGATGCGGTGGCGTTGGGCCGCCTCGCGCACCGCCCGTGGTGGCAGTGGAACGGCATGCCGCAGGACGATGCCATCGTCGATGCCGCGCTGGAACGCGTCGAGCTGGCGCCGTTCGCCGGACGAATGCTCGAGACGCTCTCGAGCGGCGAGCGGCAGCGCGTTTGGATCGCGACGGCGCTCGCGCAACAAGCCTCGACGATGCTCCTCGATGAGCCGACGAGTCACCTCGATCTTAGCGGTGCATACGCAACGCTCGATATCCTCCGCAGCTTGGCCGGCGACGGCGCGGCGATTGCGGTCGTGTTGCACGACCTCAACCTGGCCGCGGCGTCGGTTGACCGCATGATTCTCGTCGGCGACGGAACGGTACTCGCCGATGGGCCGGTCGACGACGTTTTCCGCAGCGACCTGCTGACGCGCGCCTACGGCGCGGAGATCGCGGTGCGGCGTACGGATGACGGCACGATGGTCGCCGTGCCGCGCCGGCGCGAGCGGGCCGGCGTATGACAACGTGCCGCCGTGTACCGTGCGATGCGCAGCCGCCGCGACGTGCGCGCGGATTTCATCAGCGCCGACCCTAGCGCGTGGCGAGTTCCACTTCGAACGAGCGGCCGGGTGCCGGATAGCCGAATATGGGCGCGTAACGCTGGTCGGTGAGGTTGCGCGTCCGGGCGGTTAGGATCGCGCTCCTACTCACTTCGTAGCGCACGAACGCATCGGCGACGGTGTAGGCGTCAAACGGGTCGGCAAAGGGCGCGCCGCCGCTGAAGTCCGGAACGTCCGGCGTCGAGCCGGTCACGTGCACGTGCGCGCCGAAAGCCAGCCGGCCGCCGTCGAACGGGCGCTCGATGCCGAGCGTCGCAACGATCGGCGGCGTGCTGGGAAGCCGCAACCCCGTACCCGTATCGAGCGCGCGATAGAGGTCGGTAATCCCGGCCGTTATGCGAACGTGGTCCACCGGCGGCGCGGCGATCGTGAACTGCAGTCCGTTCACGGATACGCGCGAAGCGTTGAACGGGATGAACGTCGTCGGGTCGACGGCGATGAGGTTCGCGCCGTCGCGGCCGAAGTAGCCGAAGGAGATGCTGCCCCCGGCATGCGTGAACGCAACGCCGGCATCATAGTTGGACAGCCGTTCCGGCAGCAAGTTCGGATTGGAGAAGCCGGGGTAGTAGAGGTCGACCAGCGTCGGGACGCGGTACGACTCGCCGACGTTCGCGGTGAATCGCGCAGCGCCGGCCTCGACTCGCGCGCCGAACGATGGAGCCAGCACGCTCCCGCGCGGCGCGTCGTTCTCGCCGCGCAGTCCGAAGATGATTCGCACGGCGGTACTCGGATCGTATCCGCCCTGCGCGTAGACGGCCGCTTGCGATTCCGCGGCGCCGACCGCACCTTGCGGGGGCGCCGACGGCGGAAATGCGAGCAGCGCGGTTTCGCGTGAGAGGTCGGCGCCTGCCACGAGATCGCCGTGGGCGCTCGACATCGTGTAACGCAGCGACGCCTGCGTGCGTCCGTCGTAGGTGTCTTGTTCGCCGAGGCCCGCGCCTGCGCCGGTCAGGTCCACCAAGGTGTCCGAGTAGACGAGCTTCTGGCCCACACTTGAGAGCGTCAGGTCGATCGCGCCGGCTCCCGCCGCGTGCGAAACGTCCAGCAACGCATCGGTGCGGTTCGTGCCTTGTTGTGCGCTGGGCGTCAGGAACGAAAGGCCGCCCGGGACACCGATGCCGATCGTGTTGTCACCGCCGCTGATGCGCGCCGTCCAACCGCTGCCGAGGTCGGCCAAATAGGAAAGGCGCACGACCGTCTGCTGGGCGGCGTCGTTGGATCGCGTTCCACCTGGGGTTGCGTTCCCGCCGGCATAGTTGAATGCGGGGTAGGTATAGACGTTCGAAGCGGTATGGCGCTCGTAGGAGACGGCTAGGTTGCCGGTTCCGCCCGCAGCCGCAATGTCCCAGTCTCCAAACGAACCGCCGGCGATGCGGAAGTAGGGCTGCGCAGAGACCGACGTGATGATGTTGATCACGCCGCCCGTCGCGGCACTTCCGTAGAGCGTCGAGCTGCCGCTTTCGACGATTTCGATACGCTGCACGCCGGCCGTCGAGAGCGAGCCGAGATCGACGGTGCCGTTCGAACCGGTTGCGATCGGCACGCCGTCTTGGAGAACGAGCGTTTCCGCCGACGTCGTGCCGCGAATGCCGTAGTTGTTCTGCGCACCGAAAGCGCCGTAGGAGAAGAGGTCGATCCCGGGGACGTTCGCCAGCGCGTCGCCGATCGTGCGCGAGCCGAAGTTTTCGATCGTGGCGCGGTCGACGACGAACGTCGGGCGCGTGGTGTTCGAGAGCGGCTCGACGCGGCGGTCGCTCGTCGTCACGGTGCCGATCTCGGCCGGCGGTGAAGCGCTGGGCGCGGGAGTGGGAGCCGTTTGTGCGCCGGCGAGCGCGGGCGTGCCGCAGACGAGGGCAACGCCGAGGACACACGGCGCTACCAGCGCACGCGTGCGTCGAATGGAAAACATGGCCGATACCAACCTTTGCGCGAGGTGGGAGAGGTGCAATAACTCGCGGGCTCGGTATCCTGACTTGCGGATCGGTGCCTTCGGGCCGGTGCCTTCCCCCGAACGAGTCGGAGTGACGTGCCGGCGGCTCCCCGCATACAGTGGCGCGACCGTGCCGGATTCAAACCGGCTTCCCGTTCACGCGAGTACCGGCCAAATTGCGTCACGCAGGCCTGGTGACCTGCCCGGCGTATCGCCTGCGAGTGTCCTTCGCCCGCGCCTTCGCGCTCGTCGCGGTGCTGACGCTCTCCGCGTGCGCGGCGGCCGCGCCCGCGCGCGTCGATGTCCCGCATCGCATCGTCTCGCTGATCCCGTCGCTGACCGAGGATCTTTTCGCGATCGGTGCGGGCTCGATGGTCGTCGGTGTTTCGCAATACACGGACTACCCGCCGGGGGCAATGTCGCTGCCCGTCGTTGCGAGTTTTGCGTCGGCCGACGCCGAGCGAATCGTGCAGCTCCATCCCGACGTCGTGGTCGGCATCGCATCGCAAACGGCGCCGGCGGCCGATGTGCGCAAAGCCGGGATCCGCACGGTGCTGCTCAGCGACGACGGCTTCGACGACATCTTCCGCGACATCGAAGCGCTGGGTTTACTCACCGGCCACGACGAGGACGCGCACGCCCTGACCGACCGTTTGCGCGCGCGCACGACGGCGCTGATGCGCACCGTCCGCAAGCGGCCCCGCGCGGTGCGCGTCTTCGTCGTGCTCGGCGTCGGGCCGATCTTCACGGTCGGCGATGCATCCTATATCGGGAAGCTGATAACGTTGGCCGGCGGGGTGAACGCGGCGCAACTTCACGCCGCGTACGGCGCCTATAGTGCCGAAGCCCTGTTGGCCGTGCAACCCGACGTGCTCGTAGCCGATCCGACGGTTCAGTTGCAATCCGTGCTCGATCGGCCCCCGTGGAACGCGCTGCGCGCCGTCCGCGAGCATCGCATCGCATATCTCCCGGACCCGGCGATCCTCGAGCGACCCGGTCCCCGCTACAACGACGGACTCGCATGGCTGATCGGGATCCTCAACACTTCGCACGTCTGAGCGCCGTCGCGCCGGGCCCGCAGCGCGCGCTGCTGGTCGCGGTCGACCTCGGCGATCGGGCCGCACCGCTGGCGCCGGAGTTCGCGGAGTTCGGCGCGCTCGCGCGGGCGACCGGGGTCGAAATCGCCGGCGAAATGATCCAGAAACTACCGCACGTCGACCCCGTCACACTTTTTGGCAGCGGCAAAGCGCGCGAGATGGCGGAACGCGCCAAAGAGATCGACGCCGGCGTGCTGATGGTGTTCAACGATTTGCGGCCGCGCCAGCGCATCAATCTGGAGAAGATCGTGCCGCTACCGATCGTCGACCGCACGATGCTGATCCTCGATATCTTCGCGCAACACGCCCGCTCGCGCGAAGGGCAATTGCAAGTCGAACTCGCGCAGTTGCGCTATCGCCAATCCAATCTGATCGGCTCGGGCCTCGCACTCTCGCGGCTCGGCGGCGGTGTCGGAACGCGCGGCCCCGGTGAAACGAAACTCGAGGTCGACCGGCGCAAGATCGCCGCGCGCGTGACGCTCTTGGGGCGGCAACTCGAAGAGGTGCGCAAACAGCGCGCGACGCGCCGTGCCGGCCGGGGCGGCGATCCCTACGTTGCGCTCGTGGGTTACACGAACGTCGGCAAATCGTCGCTGCTGAACCGTCTCGCGGGGACGGGCGGGAACGCGTTCGTGGCCGATCAGCCGTTTGCAACGCTCGATCCGACCTTGCGCCGCGTGTACGTCGGAGAGGGACGCAGCATCCGTCTCGCCGACACGGTCGGATTCATAACCGCGCTGCCGAAAGAGCTGATCAACGCGTTCCGCGCCACCTTAGAGGAACTCGATGTCGCCGACGTTCTGTTGCACGTCGTCGATGCGTCGAACCCCGACTGGCCGCGGCAGCGGGCGAGTGTCGAAGCAATTCTCAGCGAACTGCACTTGGCGGAAAAGGCGACGTTGCTCGTGTGCAATAAAATCGACCGCCTGGACGACGCTGCGCGCGCTGCGCTGCCGCCCGACGCAATCCTCGTCAGCGCAACGGCGAACGACGGTATCGACCGGTTGCGCGCGGCGATCGTCGCCCGTTTGGATGCCGTGCGTTCGGCCTGATGTCCGCACTCCGGGTCGCGGCGGTCTTCCTCATCGTCGGACTCGCCGCGTGCGCGCGCGACGTGCAACCGCGCGCCGATGCGCCCGAGCGCTATACCGTCCTCTACGCGCGTCTGCATCCGTCGGTCGTGCTCATCACGATGCAGATTCCCGCCGACGATCCCAAACGTAAGGGCAAATGGGACGACGCCTACGGCAGCGGTGCGATCGTCGAGAGCGGAGCGTGGGGCTCGCGCATCCTCACCGACGCGCACGTCGTGGCCGACGCTCGCGACCTGCGCGCGCGGGTCGGTGATGCGGGAAAGGCGGTGCCGTTGCGCGTGGCTGCGGTGAGCGACGACGACGACGACCTCGCGCTACTGAATATTCCGACGCCGAATTTGACGCCGATCGTTCTGGGCACCATGCAATCGGTCGTACCGGGCCGCGCCGTGGGTGTCTTGGGATACCCGATTCCCGACGCCTTCGAGGACGAGCACTTGCGCGCCGTCGTTTCGCTCTACACCGGCCGGATCGCGAGCGTGCGCAACGGGACGATGGAGATCGACGTGCCGATCATTCCGGGCGAGTCGGGCGGCCCGGTGTTCGACGCGCGCAGCGGCGAGGTCATCGGCATCGCCGAGTCACGCTTCGATGACGAACGCGCGATCGGCTTCGCGACGCCGGTCAGCGTCATCGCGCGGTTCCTCGCGGCGCATCCGCGGCGATGATCGTTCTTGTGCGTACGCCGGTGTACGTTGCGACCTACGATGCCGCAGCGCCCGATGCGGCCGCCCGCTCCGGCGAGATCCTGATCGTCGATTCACTCGGGACGTGGCTGGCGGACCATGTGCCGGCTCTCGAGGAGCTCGCGAGCCGTGATCTCCTTTTTGCCGCAACGCTGGAGCTGGAGGGCCGGGCGTCGGGGCTGCTGCCGGCCCTGGATGGGCTCGCCGGCGACGCCGTCGTCGTCTCCGAGGAAACCGCCTGGGGCGTCGTCCCGCCGACCGTGCCGGGCAAGCCTACCTCGTGCTCGCCGGCTATGCGGTCGACCTGGCGCAGGCCGGCCGCCGGGTCAGCGACTGAGCGAAGAAGGCAAGCCGATGACGCCCGTGTCGGTCGGCTGACCCGCAACCACGGTGATCTGCGCCTTATAGGATTTCCATCCGACTGCCGAGATCGTCAGTGTTTGCGTGCCGGCCGGGACGTTGCGTATGACGAAGCCGCCCCGATCGATGGCGGCGGTGATGGAAACAATGTTTCCGACCGCGATCGTTGCTCCGGCAATCGGCTGCAAGGAATCGGTGTCGACGACGCGTCCCGTAACGGTACCGTAGTCGGAGACGCCCATTCCGTCGGCGCCCTGCGAGCATGCGAGCGCGCAAACGACGAGCCCGAGGGCGAAGGCGCTCCGCGCCGTTTTCGTGAAGATTTTCACATCCATGACCCCCTATGGACCCGTCGCACTCTATCTCCTCGTTGCGTTCATCGCTGCATTACTCTTTTGCACGTTGCCCGGATTGATGGGGCGGAAGAAGCCGAACCCGGTGAAGTCCGAGGCCTACGAATGCGGCGTCGAACCGACCTCCGATGTCGCCGGCCGGTTCCCCGTACGGTTTTATCTGATCGCGATGCTGTTTGTCATCTTCGACGTTGAGGCCGCATCCTTCTATCCTTGGGCCGTCCAGATGCGTGAGCTGCGCACGTTCGGCCTCATCGAGATGGTGTCGTTCGTGATCGTGCTCGCGATCGGATACGCATACGTGTGGAAACGCGGAGGTTTTCAGTGGCGGTGAACGAGCTGCCCGGCGGGCAATTTTTCTTGGCCAAACTCGACGATGTTGCGCGGTGGGCGCAGTCCTCGAGCGTTTGGCCGTTGACGATGGGACTGGCGTGCTGCGCGATCGAGATGATGACTGCGACCGCATCCGAATACGACATCGCGCGCTTCGGTTCCGAGGTGTTTCGTGCGTCGCCGCGCCAGGCCGATTTGATGATCGTCTCGGGCCGCGTGGCGCAAAAGATGGCGCCCGTCGTGCGCCGGCTATGGGAGCAAATGGCGGATCCGAAGTGGGTGATCTCGATGGGTGCGTGCGCATCGTCCGGCGGCGTGTTCGATAACTATGCCATCGTCCAGGGTGTCGACACGATCGTGCCGGTCGACGTCTACGTTCCGGGCTGCCCGCCGACCCCCGACGGCCTGCTCTACGCGGTCAACCTCATCCAGCAGCAGATTCGCCAGGGCGGTCGCGGCGGGATCCTCGCCCGCGCCTAATGCCGAGTTCCCAGACTCCCCCGGCCGGGGCCACTGCCCTCGACCCGACTGCCGTTCGGCCGGACATCGACGATGCCCGGATCATCCGCGTCACGCCCGCCGAGGTGCGCGCGACGCTCGAGCGCCTCAAGAGCGAAGGCTTCGCGATGCTGCTCGACATCGGCGGCGCGGACTATCCCGGCCGCGAGCCGCGCTTTGACGTCGTCTACCATCTGATCGTCCTATCGGGCGCGGCTCGGACGGTGGCGGCCGTCGGCCGGCCGGAACGCGTACGCGTCTTGTGCGGCGTTCCGGAGGCCGACCCAACCGTACCGACGATGAGCGACCTCTGGCCGGCCGCCGATTGGGCCGAGCGCGAAGTGTACGACCTCTTCGGCTTGCGTTTTTCCGGTCACCCGGATCTGCGCCGCATCCAGATGCCCGTTGAATGGGAAGGCCATCCGTTGCGTAAGGATTATCCGCTGCGCGGGCCGGCCCGCGAACGCACGCCACGGCCGTCGTTCGCGCTCAAATCGAACGTCGCCGCCGGAACGCCGGCGTCGGGGCGCACCGCCGCCGCACTGCAGCGGCAGATCGCCGCAGCCCGCGGCCAAACGCCGAAAGACGACGTGAAGTGACGGCCGGCACGGGCGCGCCGGCGCACGGTTTGGAGATCGTCGACGCCGGCGACGGCCGCATGATCATCTCGATGGGACCCCAGCATCCCTCGACGCACGGCGTGCTGCAAGTGATCACCGAACTCGAAGGTGAGACGGTGCTTCGCGCCGACCCGGAGATCGGCTACCTTCACACCGGCATCGAAAAGTCGGCCGAAAATCTCTTCTGGACGCAAGCCTCCACGGTCATCGAGCGGATGGACTATCTCTCGCCGCTCTCCAACGCGTGCGCTTTCATCATGGGCGTCGAGCAACTGCTCGGCATCACGGGCGACATCCCGGTGCGCGCGCAGCAAGCGCGCGTGCTGTTGTGCGAACTGCATCGCATCGCCTCGCACTGCGTGTGGCTCGGTACCGGCGGCATCGATCTCGGCGCGATATCGGGATTCTTCTACGCCTTCGATCTGCGCGAACGGATCCTCGACCTCACCGAACTCTCCGGCGGCGCGCGGATGCATCCCAATTATTTGCGCATCGGCGGTCTGCGCGACGACCTTCCCGACGGCTTCTTGCGCAAACTCGACGAGCTGATCGCGATGTACTACCCGCGGATGCACGATCTGCGCGCGCTCTTGCAAAAAAACCCGATCCTGCAAGATCGCATGATCGACGTCGGCATCCTGGGTGCCGACGACGCGATCGCGTGGGGGATCACCGGACCCGCGCTGCGCGCGACCGGCGTGCCGTACGACGTGCGGCGCGCGTTCCCGTACAGCGGCTACGAGCAGTACGAGTTCGACGTCGTCACGCGCACCGAAGGTGATGCGTACGCGCGCTTCATGGTGCGGCTCGACGAGATGGACCAGTCGATGCGGATCATCGAACAGGTGCGCCGGAAGTTGGAGACGCCGGGGCCGGTGATGATTGCCGACACCAAGTTCGCGCCGCCGCCCAAAGAGACGATCGCGCTCTCGATGGAAGCGCTGATCCACCACTTCAAGATCGTCAGCGAATCGTTCCGCGTGCCGCCGGGCGATGTGTACCAGGCGATCGAGGGGCCGCGCGGAGAGCTGGGCTACTACATCGTCTCCAACGGCGATAACCGGCCGTGGCGCGTCCGCACGCGTCCGCCGTCGATGTACAATCTGCAAGTGCTGAAGAAGATCGCGGTCGGCGAATACATCGCCGACATGGTCGTGATGATCGGCTCGCTCGACCCCGTCTTCGGCGAGGTCGACCGATGAGCACTGCCGAGCGCGATACCGAACTCACGGCAACGTGGGATCCCTACGTGCAGCGTCCGGGCAACGACTTCGATGCGCTCTTCGTCAAACTGAAGCCGGAGTGCGAGGCGCTGATCGCGCTGTATGAAGATGCGCGCAGCGCATTGATCCCGATGGCGCATTTATTTCAAGAGCACGAAGGCTTCACATCGCCGAACGCGCTCGCGGCGGTCGCGCACCTGCTCGAGCAGCCGCTCGCGGTCGTCGAGTCGACCATCTCGTTCTACTCGTTGTTTTACCGCCGGCCGGTCGGACGCTACATGCTCCAAGTCTGCCGCAATCTTTCGTGCATCATCAACGGTGCCGAGGAGATCATGGCCTACTTCCGCGAGCACCTCGGCATCGGTCACCTCGAAACGACGGCCGACGGGCTCTTTTCCTACGAGGAAGTCGAGTGTCTCGCCGCCTGCGATCGCGCGCCGTGCATGCAAGTGAACCTGCGCTTCAAATACGATCTCACGCCGAAGATGATCGATGACATGCTCGCAGCGATCCGCGGCGGAACCTACGCCGTCAAGGCGCGGCCGCAGACCAAAGCACCCAAACGGACGTGGAAGGTCGAAGCGGAAACGGGCCGTAAATCGGCCGGCGGTGTGGGCGTGTCGAATCCCAATAATGCCGGCGGGGTCGGCGACCGCAGCGGCGTCATCATGCTCGACCGGATCGTGAACGATGCGGCGTTTGCCGCGCGTTCGCACGAGCGGCTCGCGAGCGAACCGCAACTGCGTCCCTCGGCCGGAGACGGAGGACACCACTAAATGGCGAGCCCGGTCGTCGAGGTGCTCACCCGGGGCATCGGCGAGTTGAATCTGCGCGACATCGAGGTGTACCGCTCCACCGGCGGATACGTGCAGCTTGAACGCGCGATCAAGGAACTCGGCCCGCAGGCCGTCATGGAAGCGGCGACCGGTTCGAATCTGCGCGGCCGCGGCGGCGCGGGCTTTCCGACGGGTCGCAAGTGGTCGTTCTTGCCGAACAACGGCCGTCCGCGCTACCTCGTGTGCAATTGCGACGAGGCGGAACCGGGCACGTTCAAAGATCACATGCTGCTCGAAGAGACGCCGCATCAGATCATCGAGGGCATTCTGCTGGGCTCGTATGCGATCGGCTGCCATCACGCGTTCATCTACATCCGCGGCGAGTTTCAGGACGGCTTCGAGATCATGCGCGACGCGGTGAAGCAAGCGCGCGCCGCCGGCTACATCGGCAAAGGCATTTGCGGCGGGGACTACGATCTCGAGTTCACGATCCACCGCGGCGCGGGCGCGTATATCTGCGGCGAAGAGACCGGATTGCTCAACTCGCTCGAAGGCAAGCGCGGCGAGCCGCGCCTCAAGCCGCCGTTTCCGGCGATCAAAGGACTCTACGGCGAACCGACCGTCGTCAACAACGTCGAGACGCTGGCCTATCTGCCGTACATTCTGCGCAACGGTGCGGAGTGGTTTGCGAAGGCCGGTCCCGAACGCTCGCCGGGCTTCAAGGTCGTGTCGATCTCGGGTCACGTGAAGAAGCCGGGAAATTACGAAGTGCCGCTGGGCACGACGATTCGGCAACTGATCGACGACTGCGCGGGCGGGCTGCGCGACGGCCGCACGTTCCTCGGCGTGCAGCCGGGCGGAGGTTCGTCGGCGTGTCTGTTCGCGGAACACCTCGACCTCAGTTACGACTTCGACACGATCGCGAAAGCCGGCTCGATGCTCGGCTCGGGCGCGATGGTCGTCTTCGACGACACGACCGATTTCGTAAAGGCCTCGTACGCCCTGATTCGTTTCTACGCGCACGAGTCGTGCGGTCAGTGCACGCCGTGCCGTGAAGGCGGGAACTGGATCCAAAAGACGCTCGAACGGATCCTCGACGGCCGCGGCGTCGATTCGGACATCGACATCCTCATGTCGGCGGCGCACGAGATCACGGGCTTGAACCTGTGCGCGCTCGGCGATTCGATCGAGCCCTTCTTGGGTTCGGTGCTCAAACGGTTCGAAGATCAGTTCCGCGCATACGTGCAACGGGCCGAGCGGGTGGCGTCTTGAGCGCGACGCTTCCACAGACGGATCACGTGACCGTTACGATCGACGGCATCGACGTCGTCGTGCCCAAGGGCACGCTGCTGGTCGAAGCCGCGAAACTGATCAACCGCGACGTTCCGGTGTATTGCTACCATCCCAAGCTCGGGCCGGCGGGTCTGTGCCGCATCTGCCTCGTCGAGATCGAGGGGACGCCGAAGCTGCAGATCGCGTGCAACACGCCGGTCGCCGATAAAATGATCGTGCACACGCTCAGCCCTGCGGCCAACGAAGGCCGCCGTGCGGTGCTCGAACTTCTGCTGCTCAACCACCCGCTGGATTGTCCGATTTGCGACAAGGGCGGCGAGTGCGATCTGCAAGATTACTCGATGGCCTACGGCCAAGGTGCCTCGCGCCTCGCCGATGCGAAGTCATCGAAACCGAAGGCCGTGGACCTCGGGCCGACGATCGTGCTCGACGAAGAGCGCTGCATCCTCTGTTTGCGCTGCGTGCGCTTCGATGAGATCATCACGGGCGAACAGTCGCTGCGCACCGACGACCGTGGCGCCCATGCGATCATCGCGACCGCCACGGGCGAGCCGTATCACTCCGATTTTAGCGGCAACGTGACCGAACTGTGTCCGGTGGGCGCACTTACGTCGAAGACCTATCGTTTCAAGTCGCGTCCGTGGGACAACCACCGCACGACCACGACCTGCATGCAGTGCAGTGTCGGCTGCCAGATGCACGTCGATGCGCGCGTCGCTACCGTCCAACGGACGATGAGCGTGCCCGAAGACGACGCGATTTCCGACGGCTGGCTGTGCGACCGCGGCCGCTATAACATCGGCTACCTCAACGACGACCGGCGCCTCACGCAGCCGCTCTATCGCCGGAACGGCGAGTGGATTCAGATCGGCTGGGACGATGCGATCGGGCTATGGGCAGCCGCTCTGCGCGAGGAGATCGCGAAGAACGGCGCCGCGTCGGCCGGCGCAATCGGCGGCGGCCGGTTGTTGAACGAAGAAGCGTTTTTGCTGCAGCACGTCTATCGCGCGCTCGGCGTCGAGAATCTCGATTGGCGCAGCGGGCGGCAACAGCGCGCCTATCCGGGCGCTACGGGCGGGACGCACGTCGACCTCGAGAACGCGCACTGCATCATTACGTTCGGACGTTCGGCGGCGCAACTCGCGCCGGTGCTCGACCTGCGCATTCGCAAAGCCGTTCGGCACAAGGGCGCGACGCTGATCGCCGTCGGCGATCAAGGGTCCGCGCCGGGCGTACGTAGCGTGCGTGCGGCGACGTTTGCCGATGCGCTAAAGGCGGTCCCGAAAACCGCGACGCGTTTCGCAGTGGTGTGGGACGGTTCGCCGTCAACCCAAAAAGATGCCGTCGAAGCGTGGGCCGCAGGGTTGCCGGCCGGATCTGCGGTGCAGACGTTCATCCCCGGCGAACAGCCGAACGCCCGCGGGGCCGAAGCGATCGGCATGCTTCCGCGCGGCGGCGGAGCGGATACGCAAGCGATGCTCGAAGCCGCGCGTGACGGCAAGCTCGGCGTGCTGGCGTTACTCGGCGTGAACCCGGCGCTGCATTGGCCGGATCGCCAACTCGCCCTCGCTGCGCTGAAGGCGACGCCGTTCGTCGTAGTCAGCGAACTCTTTATGACCGAGACGGCCGAGCATGCGGCGCTGGTGTTGCCGGCGTGCAGCGCGTTCGAGAAGTCGGGCACGACGACCAACCTCGCCGGCGACGTGTTGCCGGTCGTGGCCGGCGTTCCGGCACCCGGCGAAGCGTGGGCCGACGGCGACATGCTCGTCGCGCTGGCCGAAGCGCTCGGCGTCCAGCTCCCCGCGCCCGATGAGATCGAGCAGCGCATCCGCGTGCTCGTCTCGCAAGCCCCGGCGATTCCGCCGGTACCGAAACCCGACGCGGAACCGCCGCGCGCGCTGGTAGGAAACGAAACGCTACGCGTGATCGCCGGATCGACGATTTTTAGCGGCGGCGGAACGATGGCTCACGATACGCGACTGGCCGAGCTGCGCACGCAAGCGCGGGCGACCATCCATCCAAAAACGGGCGGATCGATGCAACTCGTGCGCGGCGACGTGATCGATGTTGCAGCTCCCGGCGGCGCGCGGCTCGACGGGTTGACCGTCGCCTTCGATGAAGACGTGCCGGCCGGTGCCGTGGTGCTGGTCGACGGCATCCCCGCGGCCCCGCTCAACGCATTGGGCGGCGCGCTCAGCGTGCACGTCACGGCGAAGCGCAGCGCGCACGGCCTCCTCGAGGCAGAAGCGTGAGCGGCGCGATCGCGTCCGTCCCGATCTGGTTGATCGTGCTGATCAAATCGGCAATCTTGCTGCTCGTCGTCATCACGACGTTCGCCTACTCGATGCTGGCCGAACGCAAGATCATGGCCTGGATGCAGATACGTCCCGGCCCGAATCGCGTCGGACCGTGGGGGATGATGCAGCCCGCGGCCGACGCGCTCAAGATGATGTTCAAGGAAGATCTCACTCCGAATACGGCCGACCGGCTGATCTACCGGGTGGCGCCGTTCATTTCGCTGATGTGCGCGATGGGAGTGTTCGCGATCATCCCGTTCACGGGCGACGCAAACGGCGCGTACAGCATCGGCAACGTCAACGCCGGGATCCTGTTCATCTTTTCGCTGAGCTCGATCGGCGTGTACGGGATCTCGCTCGCCGGTTGGGCGTCGGGCTCGAAGTTTCCGCTCCTCGGCTCCGTGCGCTCGACGGCCCAGATGATCTCCTACGAACTCTCGATGTCGATGTCGGTCATCGGCGTCCTGATCTTGGCCAGTTCGACGTCGCTCTCGGCGATCGTGTCCGCCCAGGCGCGCGTGTGGTTCATCGTGCCGCAGATCGTCGGGTTCGTCATTTACATCATTACGGCGGTTGCCGAGACGAACCGCGCGCCGTTCGACTTGGTGGAAGCGGAAACCGAACTCGTCGGCGGTTTCCACACCGAATACTCGGGGTTGCGCTTCGGGCTGTTCTTCATCGCCGAGTATCTCAATATGATCACGGTCTCGTGTCTAGCGACGCTGCTGTTTCTCGGCGGCTGGAACCCGCTGTTCGGCCCCGCCGATAATCCGTGGCTGGGTCTCGTGTGGTTCCTCCTCAAGGCGGGTGCGTTCTTGTTCTTCTATATCTGGTTGCGCTCGACGTTGCCGCGCTTGCGCTACGATCGTCTGATGGACTTCGGCTGGAAGGTGCTGTTACCGGTGGCAACGCTCAACTTGGTCGTGACTGCCGTCATCATCGCGGTGCGGGGATGACCGTGGACCGCCGCAAGAACCTCTTCAACGTACTCGCGCTCGTCCGTGGCTTTGCCACGACGTTCCACTTCATGTTCGTGAAGAAGCCGACGATCGAGTATCCGTCGGTGAAGAAGCAGCATGCACCACGCTTTCACGGGCTGCACGAACTGCGCCGCTACGCCGACGGCAAAGAGCGCTGCATCGGTTGCGAGCTGTGCGCGATCGCTTGCCCCGCGAACGCCATTACAGTGATCGGCGCGGAGAACACGCCGACCGATCGCTATTCACCCGGCGAACGTTACGCCGCGCGCTACGAGATCGACGAACTGCGCTGCATCTTTTGCGGGCTGTGCGAAGAAGCGTGTCCGACCGATGCGATCGTGCTGACGCCGCGTTTCGAAATGGCGGACTATCGCCGCGGCGCGTTCGTGTATGCCAAAGACCGGTTGCTCGTTCCGCCGGAGGCCGGCATCGGTTCGGCGCCGGACGAGCGCCCCAACGGCATTCCCTCGGATCTCGGCACGGTCGGCCACGTGAAATCGACGGTCGACATCGCGACCGGCTACGACGCGACCAACCGCGGGACGATTCTCAAGGAGCAGCGTCGGGGGCTCGCCGGGTGATCGGCTTCGTCGTCCTCGCGTTGCTGATGATCGCCAGCGCCATCTTCACGGTGACGGCCAAGAAGCCGGTCTACAGCGTGGTGGGCTTGCTGGTCAACTTCATCGCACTCGCGATAACGTATCTGACGCTTCACGCCGAATTTCTGGCGGTGATACAGATCGTCGTCTACAGCGGCGCGATCCTGATCCTCTTCGTGTTCGTGATCGCACTGCTCTCGAGCGGCACGAAACCGTTCGAGCCGGGACCGAACCGGATGCCGCGCGCCGTCATCCCGGCGGTGATTTTCGGCGTGGCCGGTTTTGCGGCGATCGTCGTCGCGATCTCGAAGACGGTCTTCGCGCCGGCGGTGATTGCCGGCGCGACGGGTGACGCGAACGTGTTCGGGTCGGTCGCCGATTTCGGCACCGCGCTCTTCACCACGAATTTGCTGCCGTTTGAAGTCACGGCATTCGTGCTGATGGTAGCGATCGTCGGCGTCGTGTTGCTGGCCGGCGACGAAGCGCCGGGCCGCCGCGCGCCCAAGCGGATCGCGCGCGAACCCATCAGCCCGCCGCGGGAACCGATCGCGCGGTGAACGCGCCGGTTGAGGCCTATATTATCGTGGCCGCGATCCTGTTCTTTATCGGGGTCGTGGGCGTCATTGCGCGGCGCAATCCCCTCATCCAGCTGATGTCGATCGAGTTGCTCTTCAACTCGGCTAACCTTGCGCTGGTCACGTTCGCGCGGTCGTGGGCGAACAACGCCGGACACGTCTTTGCGTTCCTCGTGATAACGGTCGCCGCCGCGGAGGCCGCAATCGGCCTCGCGATCGTCGTGATCGTCTTCCGTAAGACCACCTTCGTCGACGTCGACGAAGTGGCGACGCTCAAGGGTTAGTGGTGATGGTGCAAGATCATCCGCTGCTGTTTCTGATTTGGTTGATGCCGCTGTTCGGTGCGGTGATTCTATGGGCGTTCGGGCCGCAGCTCAAGAGCATGGCGGGACCGATCGGCTCCGCGCTGATCGGCGTACCGTTCATTGCGGCGCTGACGATGTGGAGCGAAGCGACGACCGGGGCCGGCGCCCATCAGGCGCTCTTCTCGTGGTTGCCGCAGTTTACGTTCGGTTTGCAACTGGACCGGATCTCGCTCGTCTGGACGATGATCATCACCGGCGTCGGCTTCCTGATCCACGTATACTCGATCGGCTACATGGCCGGCGACAAGGCGTTCGCGCGGTTCTTCGCCTACCTGAATTTCTTCATCTTCGCGATGCTCACGCTGGTGCTCTCCGACAACTTCGTCGGACTGCTCGTCGGCTGGGGCCTCGTCGGTCTCGCCTCCTACCTGCTGATCGGCTACTATTTCGAACGCCCCGCGGCCGTCGCAGCGTCGCGCAAAGCCTTCGTCATCAACGTCGTCGGCGACATCGGCATCCTGTATGCGGTGTTCGTCATCGTCGCGAAAATCGGCGCGATCGGCTACGGCGACGTGTTCTCGCACGTTTCCAAGTTCTCGTCCGGCGAGTTGTTCGCGGTGTGTCTCGGGTTGTTCATCGGTTGCGCGGCCAAATCGGCGCAGGTTCCGCTGCATACGTGGTTGCCCGACGCAATGGAAGGCCCGACGCCGGTCTCGGCGCTGATCCATGCGGCCACGATGGTTACGGCCGGCGTGTACCTGATCGCGCGCTGTGCGCCGTTGTGGAACGCATCGAGCGACGCACGCGTGCTGGTAGGATCGATCGGCGCGTTGACCGCGCTCACCGGCGCGATCCTCGGCTGCGCGCAGTGGGACATCAAACGGATTCTCGCCTATTCGACGATGTCTCAGATCGGCTACATGATCATGGGCGTGGGCGTCGGTGCGTACGACGCCGGGATCCTGCACTTTCTGACGCACGCGTTTTTTAAAGCCCAGCTCTTCCTCGGTGCCGGCATCATCATCCACAACCTGGCTAACCAGCAAGACGTGCGTTTAATGGGCGGCTTGCGCAAGCAGATGCCGTTTGCGTTCGCGGCGATGACGATCGGCGTGCTCTCGATTTGCGGGATTCCCGGCTTCAGCGGATTCTTCAGCAAGGATGCCGTTTTGAGCGGGACGCTCGCGCACGGTCACCCCGTCATGTGGGCGGTCGGCGTGCTCACGGCCGGTCTGACCGCGTACTACATGTTCCGCATGCTCTTCGTCACGTTTCTCGGCGTGTACCGCGGGAACGTCGACCCGAGCGAGCTCGGATTGCGTCATCCGGAACTCGCCGGTACGGCAGTCGCCCATGCCGACGAAGACGAGCACGCGCACGTTGACGCGCATGCGCCGGCTTGGCTGATGAGTGGGCCGGTCGCGCTGCTGATGATCCCGACGGTCCTGATCGGCTGGCTCGACGCCGGCGGGGACGGCAGCCCGTGGGGCCGTTTCTTCGAGCCCGTGTTCGGAGCGTTCGTGCCCGCGGCGAGCACGCCGCCCGACGTGCTCACGAGCCTCATCGTGCTCATGCTGGTCGCGGCCGGCATCACCGTCGCCTACATGCGCTACGGTAACCCGGCGGCATTGCTGGATGCGATTCCGCGCTTGCGAGCCGAGACCGTGCGCATGCCCAGCGCGCTGACCCACGCGTTTTACTTCGATGCGGCGATCGACGCGCTGTTCGTGCGGCCGTCGATCGCGCTGGGCGGATTCTTCAGCCGCGTCATCGACCCGCACGTGATCGACGCCGGCGTGCGTGAGGCCGGCATCTCCGCGAACTGGCTCGGCCACCTCTTCCGCAGCTTCCAAACCGGACTCGTGCGTGCATATGCGTTGGCATTGGCGTTCGGTGCTGCGTGCTTTGCCCTCTACTACGTGTGGATCGGAGCCGGCCGATGACCGTTACGGTGCTGGTGCTCGGTCCGATCGTCATCGGTTTCATCCTCTACGCGTTGCCGAAGGGTGCCGGGGGGCTCGCGCGCGGCATCGGCGTGACCGTTGCCGCGCTGACGTTTCTGTTGATCGCGATCAAACGCGACGCGCCGGATGCCTCGTTGCCGTGGCTGGCGCGGCCGTTCACCGCGGCCTTCCACCTTGGTTTCGGTCCGGTTTCGTATTGGATCGTGTTGATGCTGGCGGCCGTAACCTTCGGCGGGCTCGTCGCTCTGCGCATCTCGCGCGAGCGCGAGTTCACGGCGCAAATGCTCGTGTTACAAGGTGCGATGACCGGCGTGTTCTTGGCCAAGGACGTGCTGCTCTTCGCCCTGTTCTGGGATCTGATGCTGATCCCGGTGTTCTTGCTCATGCTCGGCTGGGGCGTGCCGGCCCGCGGCGCGCGCGCGCACGGCACGGCGGCGTGGCGTTATCTGATCTACAACGTGGCCGGCGGCCTGACGCTGCTGCTGGCAACCGCCGCGTTCGGCATCGTCAACGGGTCGACCGACGTGATCGGCGCGCACGCGGCCCCGGTAACCATCGGCTATCTGTGGGGTCCGTGGATTTTCGCCGGCTTCGCGTTTGCGTTCTTGATCAAGACGCCGGTTTGGCCGTTGCACACGTGGATGCCCGATACGTACGCCGAACTGCCGCCGCCGGTCGTGGCGGCGGTCAGTGCGGTCCAGTCGAAGGCCGGCCTGTACGGGTTTATCGTCATCGGCTTGCCGTTCTTGAACGAACAAATGCGCGCGGCCGCGCCGCTGATGTTCGTGCTGGGACTCATCGCGCTGCTCTACGGCGCGTTCATCGCGTTCACCGAAGACGATGCCAAGCGCGTGATGGCGTATAGCTCGCTCTCGCATTTGGGTCTCATCCTGATCGCGATCTTCAGTTTCAATCCGATCGCGCTCGCCGGCGCCGCGGTCTATATTATCGCGCACGGACTCTTCAGCGCGAGTGGCTTCCTCACGCTCGGCTACATCGAGGAACGCGAGGAGACGCGCAGTCTCGCGCACCTCGGCGGCTTGGCGGCCGACAATCCGCGCCTGAGCGGCGCGTTGATGATTACCGCGTTGGCGGCCCTCGGTCTGCCGGGTCTGGCGGGCTTCGCCGGCGAGATCTTGATCCTCACCGGCGTATACGCCGCCGGCTTCTGGTGGGCGGCGCTGATCGCGTTGATCCCGATCGTAATCGCGGCGGGCTACATGCTGCGGCTGTTCCAGACCATCATGCATGGCCCCAAGCGCGCCGATCTTCCCGAACGGCGCGACCTGACTTGGATCGAGGGACTCGCACTCGTGCCGCTCGTGCTGGGGCTACTGCTGGTCGGCATCAATCCGCACGCCATCGCCTCATTTGCCGTCGACGAGACGAATGGAGGGCACGTTGTTGCCGGCACTCGCTAGTTTCGCGACCCCGGCCGACGTCAACGCACTTTTACCGGCCTCGATCGTCGCGCTCACGGCACTCGTGGCGTTGTTCTTCGATCTACTCGTGCCGGCCGCCACGCGCCGCCTGCTCGCGATCGCGGTTGCCTCGATCGGTCTCGTCGCCGCCGGCATCATCCTCGCCATGCAGTACGGCCACCCCTACGCGGCCTTCGGCGGCGCCTTTTTCCTCGGTGGTTTCAGCGTCGTGTTCTCCGAGATCATCGTCATCGCAACGCTCGCGACGCTGACGCTGGGTCTGGGCGTCGGCCGTGACGATCAAGTTGCCGGCTCGACGGCATTGATTCTGTGGAGCGCCAGCGGCGCGATGCTGATGACGGGTGCCGGTAACCTGATGATGGTGTTCCTCGGCCTGGAATTGCTTTCACTCGGCCTCTATTGCCTGTGCGCGATTTCGGTGCGTTCGACCGCGCGCGAATCGGCGCTCAAGTACCTGATCCTCTCCTCGATGGCATCGGGCTTCTTGCTCTTCGGCATGGCCCTGCTTTTCGGTGCGAGCGGTTCCGTCGCGCTCTCCGCGCTTGCGGTGACGAAGCCGAGCTTGCTCTTGCTGCTTGGGAGCGGCCTGTTTCTCGTCGGCATCGCGTTCAAGCTAAGTCTCGTGCCGTTCCACGTTTGGACGCCGGACGTGTACGAGGGCGCGCCGCTGGCCGTGACCGCGTTCATGTCGGTCGTCACCAAAGCCGGAGCGCTCGCCGTCCTCGGACGGTTCGCATACGCTGCGCTGCCGCCCGATAGCGCGACCGCGATCCTCGTTCCGGTCTGGGCCGTCGCGGCGCTCTCGATGCTCGTCGGCAATCTGGCCGCGCTCTCGCAGACCGATATGAAGCGGCTGCTGGCGTATAGCGGCATCGCGCAGGTCGGCTACATCGTCGCGGCCTTTGCGGGTCAAACGGCGATCGGTGTGCGCTATGCGATCTTCTATCTCGCCGCCTACACGTTCATGAACCTCGGTGCGTTCGCGGTCGTGGCGCTGATGTCGCGCGATGCCGATGCGGTTGTCGGCCTCGGACGCTTTGCGGGTCTCGCCTACCGGCGTCCGTGGCTTGCGGCGTTGATGTCGTTTTTCTTGCTCGGTCTCGCCGGTCTGCCGCCCACGGCCGGCTTCACGGGAAAAGTCTTGATCCTCGCGAGCACCGTCGGCGCGGGCTATGCGTGGCTTGGCGGCGTGCTGATCCTCGGCACGGCAATCTCCATCTACGTTTACTTCAAGATCGTGCGCGCCATGTTCGCCCGGGTCGATGAAGCGCATGTGCGTGACGAACGCTCGCCCAACCCGCTGCCGTGGATCACCGTAGCGGTGTGCGCGGTCGCGGTGTTCGTCCTCGGGCTCTTCCCGCTTACGCCGTCGAACGTGCTCCCGCTCGTTCACTAGGGCGCTAATCCAGTAAGGTCGGATCCTCGAACGGGCTTCCGATCGGAGCGTTGGCGGTCGAGTACCAAGACGATACCCGGTTGCGGCCGGCATTCTTGGCGTCGTAGAGCGCTTCATCGGCTTGACGCAAGAGCGCTTCGCCGGTGCTGCCCGGCCGGCGCGCCGCGACGCCGGCGCTGACGGAGAGCAGGCCGCCGGCAGGTGCGCGGATGCCGGCCTCGAGCACGGCGTTGCGAATGCGTTCGGCGACGCCGGCTGCACCGCCGAGAGTCGTGTCCTCGAGAATGACGACGAATTCTTCGCCGCCGTAGCGCGCCGCGAAATCGCCGCTGCGCTCGACGGACTCGGCAATCGCCTGCGCGATGCGCCGCAGCGCTTCGTCACCCGCTTGATGACCGAACGCATCGTTGTAGTCTTTGAAGCGATCGATGTCGACGATCGCGACGCCGATGGGTGCGGATCTGCGGATCGCCGAGCCGAACGCGCGCGCGAACTCTTCATCGAAGCGCCGGCGATTCGGTAGTCCGCTCAGGATGTCGGTGTGAGCCTCACCCTCGAGAATTCGGGCGCGTTCGATCAGCTCGGCGTAGAGGCGGGCGCCTTGCGCCAACAGCACCGCGAGTACGGTGGACGTCGCGAGGAGCACGACGATGTGCGACGCGTACCAGCCGACCGAGAAACGTTCGTCGCCGATCAGCGTCAGGTAGACCTCGACGATAACGCCGAAAGCAACGATGGCGATCCACGCGTCGAGAGCGTTTGCGCGATTGCGACGGCGGATCGTTTCGAGGATCGCGATCGCGGCGAGAAGCATGAGCAGCGGCGCCATGAACCACGTGAAGAGCGGCGTCCAGTGGCCGCCTACGAATGTTTCGGGAAGACCGCGCAGCCAGATCGCGCAGGGCGTGAGCACCACGTAGGCGACGGTCAGCCACGCGATCACGAATCGTCCGTAGGCGCGTGCGTGAGCGTCGTTACGCCCGAAGAGCCGTAGCCACTGATAGGCGAGCAACGCGATGAGCAGGCCGGCTTGCCAAAAAAACCAGAGATACTGGTACGCCGTCACGGTGGCGCCGATCGCTGGTCCGAACTCGGGGAAGAGCCCTTGGTGGAGCAATGCATACGGTATCATCGTCGCGCCGGCATACACGAAGCCCGCGCACAGGACCGCGGTGGGCAGCGACCGCATCGCGCGTGCCTGGACCAGCAGTAAGACCGCCGTGATCGCAATCCCCATAACCGAGGCGGCTAGAAGCATCGCGAAGAGCGAATACGATGCGCCGACCGTGACGTTGGCGACCGGCGTGAGCACCAGAGCGGCGAGAACCAGCGCTATTCCATAGCGAATGACCCGGTGATATTCGCCGGCCGTCGCGATCCGCTCGTTTACATCCACCGCATCCAGGGATGTCTTCACACCTATGCTTTCGGCAGAAAGTAAGCGGCTACTCGCCAAATTAAAAAAAGAGTGAGACGGCACGCGTGCTGTCTCACTTCGTTTTGTTAGGTTTATGTAACGATTGGGGCGTTAGGGATGCGTCATGTCCGCGGGGACGACGAATTTGTCGAATTCGGCGCCGCTGACGTAGCCGAGTTCTAGGGCCGTTTCCTTGAGGTTTTTGTTCTCGTG